>ERZ506753.13-NODE-13-length-229528-cov-18.166059_pt1 | contig 229528 bp, 187 predicted proteins | sample MGYA00513044_ERZ506753 | MGnify/ENA metagenome assembly ERZ506753 | reverse complement strand
CAACAACGCCTGACGGCGTTGCCGTTCTGACGACCGTCGCGGGCGCTGATTGCGCGCCCGCTCCCTTCACCTACGGACAGTCCGCTGGACTGTCCGTTTGGCGGTTCAGCAGTCCAACAACGCCTGACGGCGTTGCCGTTCTGACGACCGTCGCGGGCGCTGATTGCGCGCCCGTCTGCTTGCTTCTGATTACGGAGAGTCCATTGGGCTCTCCGTTTTTGTTTTTCGAGGGGCTGTTCTGACGGGTCTGTGTGCCACACCAGGCCGATTTCGGCGTTTTTAGGGCTGGTGTGGTACGACGGAAATTCCTGCGATTGGGACGAATGTTTGTTCATCGTTGAAAAATGGCGGTTTCTATGATTTTGCCTGTTGCCATACCAGCGAATGTTAGGGCTAACATTCCATTGTGTGGCAATATGTTGGCCACACAATGCGATTTTTGCCTGTTTTGACGCTGGTGTGGCATGTTCTGCGGCAGCGGCATGGTGTTATGTCCCGCCAGCGGGGGCAAGATATGAGTTCGCCGGGCCTTCTGGCCTGTAATTGGATGGCCTGCGGACACGGCTTCCGCTGTTTGCCATACGGCTCATTGCGCCAGCGGAGCGAGATTTCACCGCGCCGATACAGCGCATCTCCTTATACTGGTGACCATGACTCAATCGGATGATCGTTCAATTCTGCCTTGGTCTCATCGGCTCAGCCCCGTGCTGCGCGGACTCGTCACCGTCGTTGCCGGCATCCTGTGCGGCATCGTCGGCACGTTCGCGCATCGCATGGGCGCTTCGGCCAACATTCCGTATGGACTGGTGCTCGCCTTCCTGATTCTTGGCATATCGGCGTGGTGTGCACGCTCGCGGCTTGACGTCGTCGGTCTCGCCCTGCACCTGATCGCCTCGTCCGGCACGGTATGGCTGATCGCTGTGCAATCCACCGACGACGCGTTGACGCCGGTCGGATTCAGCGGATCATCGGTGCCGTATTTTTCCCAGCGTGTGGGATACCTGTGGCTGATCGGCTGCATCGTCGTCCAGCTGATGCTGATGTTCCTGCCCGCGCGATGGTTCGCCATCACGCCCAAGACCGATGGAAAGACCGACGACAAGACCGACGACAAGAATTCGCAGCAGCCATCGCAGCTGTCCGTGTCCCGGCAGACTCCCGACACGCTGGCGGAGAGCCGATGATGGCCGAGTATACGTTGCATTTCCTGGGGCCGACCGGGACGTTCACCCATCAGGCGGCGATCGAGGCCGCCAAGACGATCCGCCCATCCGGCGCATCCGTGACGCTGACACCCGAGCCGGACGTCCCGACGATTCTTGACGCGGTGCAGCGTCGGGGTGACTGGGGCATCATCGCGTGGGAAAACAACGTGGAAGGGTACGTCGTGCCGAACCTCGACGCGCTCATCGACGCTGACAATGTGGTCGGATTCGCCCGAGTCGGCGTGAACGTGTCATTCGACGCCTTCACCTTGCCCGGCGCATCACTCGCCGATTGCCGTACCGTCACCGCCCATCCGCACGGGCTGGCGCAATGCCGCCGTTTCACGGCCGACCATCAGCTGCAGCAGCTGCCGGCATCGTCGAATGGTGCCGCCTGCCGAGACCTTGAGCCCGGCCAGGTGGCGCTCGGACCGAGCATCTGCGGCGATTTGTACAATCTGACGCGCGTCGCCTCCGCCGTGGGCGACTATGCCGGCGCGCGCACCGAGTTCCTGGCACTCGCCCCGCGGGACGAGGCCATCACCGTGCTGCGCGAGCGGGCATCACGGACGGCCGGGGATGAGACCGTGGGATCGATGCCGGCTCCGGGGGCGACGACCGACCCCGTTTCGGAATACGAATCGATCATCGCGTTCATACCGCTGAGCACAGGCCCCGGCGTGCTCGCGAATCTGCTGGACGTGCTGCGCGACGCCGGTCTGAACATGACGAGTTTCATATCTCGCCCGATTAAGGGACGCGACGGCACGTACAGTTTCATCGCGACCATCGATGCAGCGCCCTGGCAGGAACACCTGCGCGACGTGCTGACACAGGTCGTCGACCATGGCGATTGGGTGAAGACGCTGGCGGTGTATCCGCGCCGCGAACGGCCGAACCCGCCGATCTACGCGTGGTCGCTGCCCAACGGGGGAGTGCGCTGCGAGCCGGCCGCGCCCGGCACATGGACGGAAGGCGACACTGCGCGAAGGGAATTGCTGTGGTAGGAAGTCATGATACTGCGGCCGCCGCACGGCTCACGGTCGGAGTCATCGGACTCGGCCTGATCGGCGGGTCGCTGGCCCGAAGGCTCGCCGTCCGCGGGGTGTCGGTCGTCGCGTGGAACCATCGCCCGCATCCATACGCCCAGGCCGAAGCCGATGGCATACGCTGCATGCGCACGCTCGCCGAACTGGTCGAAGCGCAGCCGGAGGTCATCGTGCTGTGCAACCCGCTGAAGGCGATGCCGGCGATCCTCGGCGAGTTGCGGCCGCTGCTCGAACCGTATCAGGACATCACGCTCACCGATGTGGGCAGTGTCAAGATGATGGTCCGCGATCAGGTGCGGGACGCGGGTCTGGCGGGCCGCTATGTCGGCGCGCACCCGATGGCCGGCAACGAGCTCTCGGGATGGGCCGCCGCCGCCCCGGCGCTCTACGACAACGCGCTGTGGGCCATGACCGTGGATGGCGACACCGATTACCGTCGTTTTCTCGCCGTCGCGCGGATGATCACCGACGATGTGGGCAACCACGTCATCGTGCTCGACGACGATACCCATGACCGCGCTGCCGCGCTGATCTCACACATGCCGCACGTCGTCGCCACGGCGCTCATCAACCAGCTGACCGACGACCCGGACCGCAACATCGCGGCTGCGCTCGCCGCGGGAAGCTGGAGGGACATGACGCGCGTCGCGCTGACCGATCCGGACCGCACCCGTGCGATGGTCGAAGAGGACGCCGACAATGTGGAACGACTGCTGCGCATGATGGCGGCGCGGCTTACCGAGGTCGCGGACGAATTGCATGGCGCAGATGCAGGTGCCATCGCCGCGTTTTTCGCGGATGGACAGCCGTTCCGCGACTACAAGTCCGCGGTCAGAAGCGGTGCGGACGGGGACGGGCCGGTCTTCGACCTGACGATACCCGCGGAGGGATGGCAGGCGGCACTGCTCGATTCCGCCCGCCGCGGCGAGCATATCCTGCGTTTCGGCGACGACTATACCGCCTGCGTGCAGCGTCGCAGCGCGATGTGATGCTGCGGGCTACTTGACGATAGACCACCCCTAGTCGGCCACGGGCTGACTAGGGGCTTGACGGCACCACAGCTCAGGGGCGGGTGAAGTGGCGTTCGGGGACGGGTTTGAGGGTGATGATGGTGTCGGCGTCGATGGTCACGCGATGTTCGGGGCGTGACCCGTTGGCCGCCGCGTCGCGGATCATATCCAACGTGTGACCGTCCCATGAGGTGACGTGTCCGACGTAATCGCGGTATTTCATGCGATGGTCGGTCGGATCGACTCCTTCGGACACTCGGACGACCACTCGCGCGTTGGCAGGGATTTCATTGGGAATTGCCATGGGGACTCCTTTGCCGTCGGTTTGTTCCATTCTAGTGGGTGAAACGCGGTTTTGCGGGATAGAATCGGCAAAGAAAGGAGTGTGCATGGATGGCGATGGTGATCTGTCCGCGTTCCTTGCGTATCTGCGGGCCAACAGGGGATTGTCGGGCAATACGGTGAAGGCGTACGGCACCGATGTCAGGGAGTGCCTGCATGCACTGGCGTCGCGCGGCATCGCAGATCTGCGTCAGGTCACGACCGACGACCTGCGTGGATGGATGGCGTTCGAGACCCGCGACCACGCCCGCTCCAGCATGGCCCGCAAGGTCGTGTCGGTCCGTTCGTTTTTCGCTTGGGCGCATGAGCATGGCAGGATCGAGGCCGATCCGGCGGCCGTGCTGATGACGCCGAAACTGCCGGACACGTTGCCTTCGGTGCTGACTGAGGCCCAGGCGGAGCGCCTGATGGACCGTGTGGATGACGATGCGTCGCTGCATGCCGCCTCATCGCAGCGTTACGAGACACGGCATGATGAGATGCCCCGCCTTGATTCGGCCCATCGGGGCGAAGGGATGAGTCAGCGTGACGAAGTCGTGGCGCTACGTGATGCGGCCATGCTGGAATTGCTGTACGCGACCGGTATCCGCGTGGCGGAACTCGTCGGGCTCGACATCGGCGATGTCGACTGGTCCCACCGCACGATACGGGTTACGGGAAAGGGCAGCAAGCAGCGCGTGGTGCCCTTCGGCGACCCTGCCGAGAAGGCGCTGGCCGGCTGGAAGGAGCATGGCCGACCATTGATATTGCGCAGAGCCGGTGCGGGCACTCTCGATACGGCCGCGTTGTTCCTCGGCATGCGCGGCCGCCGCATCGACCAGCGTATCGTGCGCGATGTCGTGCATCGTGCCGCCCGCGAGAGCGGGGTGCCCGATATCAGCCCGCATTCGCTGCGGCACAGCGCGGCGACGCACATGCTGGACGGGGGAGCGGACCTGCGCGAGGTTCAGGAGATGCTCGGCCATTCGTCGTTGCGCACTACGCAGCGGTACACGCATGTGTCGATCGAGCAGCTGAAGGAGCGGTACCGCCAGGCGTTTCCCCGGGCCTGACATCGTCACGTTCCGAGCTTGATCGTCCCGCGATTGCCTACGTCGACAACTCCGCGATAACTCCGCGGCCATCCTGCGCTTACCCTGCGCTTACCCTGCGCTTACCCTGCGGTCATCTTGCGATCAACCCGTGATTTCGCCTCGATTGCCCTGCAATCCGCATGATTCCGGGGTGCAACAGGCGAATTGTGCAGGTTCACATCATTTAAAATCTTGAAATGTGATACAAATATGAACAAAATGTGGCAATTAACGTCGAAATCTTGACGGAAGCGTATCCTTATCACGTTTTGCGTTTACATGGGGTGACTATAATCGGTCACCAACAAGAACGCCGCCATCCAAAGGCGACAGTCGAGTGAACGCTTTTGTCGTTCGGAACAAGGAGGAAGGATGGCCCCGGCTCAATGCTGAAGTTCATCGCCAAGCGCCTCGCCAACTACGTCGTCATGCTGTTCGTGGCGATTTCATGTACGTATTTTCTGGCTTCTGGTTTCATGCGTCCGCGCTCGAATTACGAGTCGAGGACTCCCCGCCCTCCGGCAGCGTCCATCAACCGCAGCTTGGATCTGGCCAATATCAATGATCACACCAATATCTTCACTCGGTATTGGCGTTGGCTGACCGGTGTCGTCACCAGATGGGACTGGGGACTGTCCCCTGATCTGGGGTCGGTCAACGGTGCGCTTGCGCCGCGTATCGTTGCCTCCACCGAGCTGGTGACGATCGCCACAGTCCTTTCCATCGTGCTTGGCGTGGCGCTCGGCATCTACACCGCGCAGCGCCAGTACAAGTGGCAGGACCGCCTGTTCGGCACCACTGCCACGTTCTTCCTTGTCATCCCGACCGCCGTGTTCGCCCTGCTTGTCGTGATGCTCGCCATCTTCATCAACGGCGCCAGCGGCTTCCGCCTGTTCTATGTGACGGGTCTGTCCAGTTATACAGGAAATAACTGGTTCCTGAGATTGGCTGATTTCGGGCAGCACATCATCCTGCCGACCATCGTGCTGACGATTCTGGGCATGGTCTCCTACCATCTGACGCAGCGCACCTACCTGCTTGACGAGATGCACGCCGATTACGTGCGCACCGCCCGTGCGAAGGGTCTGACCCGCCGCCAGGCCATCCGTCGCCACGCGTTGCGCGCATCCCTGATTCCGACCGCCGTCAACGTCGCATTCTCCATCGCCTCGGTGTTCACCGGCGCGGTCATCACCGAATCTATCTTCGCCATCAACGGCTTGGGCCGGTACTTCATCCAGGCCATTCTCGACAACGACATCAATGCCTCGGTCGCCATCGCGGCGTTCGGCGGCGTGTGCACCCTCGCCGGTGCGCTGCTGGCCGACATCGTGTCCGCATGGCTTGATCCGCGCATCAAGATGAGCTGAGTGCAGGGGATGTGAGAAACAATGACTGATACAACCGTCAAAAACAACGAAACGACACAGAAAGAGTCCGACGAGAGCACGTCGAAGGGCGATATCAAGCACATCGGTTACGCCGGCCTGATCGCGCGTCGTTTCTTCCGTCAGCGCTCCGCCGTGGTCGGACTGATCATCCTTCTGGTGCTGGTGTTCTTCGCGCTGTTCGGCGCCAACATCGGCAAGTGGGCGTATGACGACCCTGACTTCCTCGCCCTGTCGGCAGGTCCGAGCGCCAGCCACTGGCTGGGAACCGACTCCGGCGGCTCCGACCTGTACGCCATGGTGGTGCGTGGTCTCGGCAAGTCGCTGATGATCGGCATCATCACCTCGGTGGCGACGATGGCGATCGCCTCGCTGCTGGGAACGGCCATCTCCTTCTTCGGCGGCTGGGTCGAGCGCGTCGGCATGTGGCTGCTCGATATGCTGCTCGTCGTGCCGTCGTTCCTGCTGATCGCAATGATCGTGCGCACCGCGAACGCCACCACCGGATGGATCTGGCTGATCATCGGCCTGACCGCGTTCGGCTGGGTCGGCTATGCGCGAATCATACGAACGCTGACGTTGTCGCTGCGCGAGCGCGACTACGTCAAGGCGGCCCGGTTCATGGGCGTCGGATCGTTCAAGATCATCGTGCGTCACCTCATGCCGAACCTCGCCTCGATGATCATCATCAACACGGTGCTGGGCGTCGTGGGCGCTGTCAACTCCGAGACCGCACTGTCGTACCTTGGTCTGGGCGTCAAGGCGCCCGACGTGTCGCTGGGTTCCATCCTGCAGTCCGGCGCCGTGTCCATGCAGACCGCTCCCTGGCTGCTGGTCTTCCCCTCCATCGCCCTGGTCCTGTTGACGTTCAGCATGCAGCTGATCGGTGACGGTCTGCGCGATGCGCTTGATCCCAATTCACGTGCGAGCGGAACGGTGGGTGCCTGATGTTCAGAAAGACAATGATGAAAAACAACAAGTCAAAGGGCAGCGTCTCAAGCGAGCACAAGGAGATCGTGCGCGACGACATCCTCCAGTACGAGCTGCTTGAAGGCAACGGCCCCAAGGGCGCGCCGAAGGGCGATCCGATCATGCAGGTGCGCGACCTGCACGTGTCCTTCGCCACAGAGGCCGGCGTGTGCCGTGCGGTGCGAGGCGTCAACTTCGACCTGTGGCGCGGGCGTACGCTCGGCATCGTGGGCGAGTCCGGCTCCGGCAAGTCCGTGACCGCGTTGAGCCTGATCGGCCTGCTCGACGACAACGCCAAGGTCACCGGCTCCATCATCATGAACGGCGAGGAGCTCATCGGCAAGACCGACGAGGAGATGAGCGAGATCCGCGGCGAGCGTATCGCCATGGTGTTCCAGGATCCGCTGTCCGCCCTGACCCCGATGTTCACCATCGGCGACCAGATCGCCGAAGGCCTCATCACCCATCATCCCGACATGTCCAAGCAGCAGATTCACGACCGTTGCGTCGAGCTGCTCGATCTGGTCGGCATCCCGCAGCCCGAGGAGCGTCTCAGCAGCTTCCCGCACCAGTTCTCCGGTGGTATGCGTCAGCGCGTGATGATCGCCATCGCCATCGCGAACAACCCCGACGTCATCATCGCCGACGAGCCGACCACGGCCCTCGACGTGACGATTCAGGCGCAGATCCTCGACGTTCTCGCCAAGGCGCAGAAGGAGACCGGCGCCGCCGTCGTGCTCATCACCCACGATCTGGGCGTGGTGGCCGGCGCGGCCGACGACATCCTCGTCATGTATGCCGGTCGTCCCGTCGAGCGCGCCAGCATCGACGACGTCTTCCAGCACCCCTCCATGCCGTACACGATGGGTCTGCTCGGCGCCGTGCCGAAGCCGCACATCGCCGCCTCCCAGCGTCTCGTGCCGATTCAGGGCAACCCGCCGTCACTGGTCGACATCCCGAAGGGATGCCCGTTCTCGCCACGATGCCCGCTCGCCACCCCGGAGTGCTCGCTGTCTGAGCCGAACCTGGAAGTCGTGGACGCGAACTCCGGTCATCTCGCCTCCTGCCGTCGACTGCAGGAGATCATCGACAAGAACATGAAGTACACGGACGTGTTCCCCGTGCCCGACCTGCTTCCCGCCGACTGGGCCGACGTCCCGCGCGACCAGCGCCCGGTGACGCTGGAGGTCGACCACCTGGTCAAGCACTTCCCGCTGACCGGTGGTGGCATGTTCCGCCGTACCATCGGCCAGGTCGCGGCCGTCGACGACGTGACGTTCAAGATTCGTCAGGGGGAGACCCTGGCACTGGTCGGCGAGTCCGGCTCCGGCAAGTCCACCACGCTGATGGAGATCATGAACCTCATGAAGCCCGAGGACGGACGCATCGTCGTACTCGGCCATGACCTCGCCGAACTCAAGAAGAAGGCGGAGCGCAAGGCGCTGCGCAAGGACCTGCAGATCATCTTCCAGGATCCGATGAGCTCGCTCGACCCGCGCATGCCCATCTATGACGTGCTCGCGGAGCCGCTCAAGGTGCACAAGTGGAGCAAGGAGAAGATCAACCGCCGCATCGGCGAGCTGATGGAGCTGGTCGGCCTGAACCCCGACTACGTGGATCGCTTCCCGGCGCAGTTCTCCGGTGGGCAGCGTCAGCGCATCTCCATCGCCCGCGCCCTCGCCACCGATCCGAAGGTGCTACTGCTCGATGAGCCGATCGCGTCCCTCGACGTGTCGATTCAGGCGGGCATCATCAACCTGCTTGAGGACCTGCAGGCCAAGCTGAAGATCTCATACCTGTTCGTTGCGCACGATCTGGCGGTCATCCGCCACATCTCCGACCGCGTGGCCGTCATGTACCTCGGCCAGGTGGTCGAGCTCGGCGAGACCGAGGACGTGTTCACCCATCCGCGTCACCCGTACACGCAGGCGCTGCTGTCGGCCATCCCCGTGCCCGACCCCGTGGTCGAGCGCACCCGCCAGCGCATCATCCTCAAGGGAGACCTGCCGTCTCCGTCCGAGAAGCACCCGGGATGCCGTTTTGCGTCTCGCTGCCCCGTCAAGCTGCGGCTCACTCCCGAGCAGCAGAAGATGTGCGAGACGAAACGCCCGGTTTTGACGTCGGATGACCAGATAGCGACCGAATTTGCCTGTCACTTCCCGCTGGATGTGAACGACGAATCCGCGCCGTTCTAAAGTCTTTCGGGCCGGTCATATGACCGGCCCGATTGCATTGGTTTCGCCGAAAAGTGAAAAGTGACGCCAATGTTAACAAGACGTGGTGTATCATCACGGTTTTAGTTGCGAGATATTTTGAAGGAGAGAACGGCACGCGCAACTCGTGCTGTTCAGGAGAGGAATGCAAAGTATGAGTTTTGCATCTACCGCGCGTAAGGTCACCGCCTTCGCCGCCGCTGCAGCCACGCTTCTGGCGCTTGGTGCTTGCGGCAACAGCAACAACGGCAGCGCCAGCAACAACGGCGCCAAGTCCACTTCCGAACCGCAGGAAGGTGTTCCCACCAACTACACCGGTTCGTTCCCGATGCCGGATCCGGGCAAGGCCTACAACAACCCGAAGGACCGCGGCGAGCTGAAGCAGGGTGGCACCCTCACCCTGCCGATCACCGAGATCGGCCCGAACTGGAACGCCATTGACGTCAACGGCAACACCGTGTACATGAGCGGCCTGTGGCGCTTCTACATGCCGTGCATCTGGGAGTACCCGGCGGATGGTTCCATGGAGAACATCAAGCCGAACGCCAACTACGTGACCAAGGTCGAGCAGACCTCCGACAGCCCTGAGACCGTTGTCTTCACGATCAACGACAAGGCCTCCTGGAACGACGGCACCCCGATCACCTGGAAGGACTTCGAGGCCACCTGGAAGGTCCAGAGCGGCAAAAGCGACAAGTTCACCCCGGCCCTCACCACTGGTTACGACCAGATCAAGAGCGTCACCAAGGGCGACACCGACAAGCAGGCCGTCGTGACGTTCGAGAAGGACTTCTACCCCTACCAGTCCCTGTTCAACCTGCTGTACCCGTCTGAAGCCCTCACCGGCGACGACACCAAGGACGGCGAAACCTTCTCCAAGGGTTGGTCGAACGACTCTCACTCCGACAAGTGGGGCGCCGGCCCGTTCGTCGTCTCCAAGAGCTCCGACTCCGAAGTGACCTTCACCCCGAACCCGAAGTGGTGGGGCGACAAGCCGCTGCTGGACAAGGTCGTGCTCAAGCAGATGGAGCCGTCCGCTGCCATGAACGCCTTCAAGAACGGTGAGATTGACGCCGTCGGCGCTTCCGACGCCGAGTCCATGACGAGCGCGAAGACCGTGAAGGACGCTTACCTGCGTCGTTCCTACGACTCCGGTGTGTACACGCTGACCATCAACACCAAGAACATCCCGCTGGAGGTCCGCAAGGCCTTCGTCCAGGGCGTCGACCGCAGCCAGCTGCAGAAGATCGACTTTCAGGGCATCGACTGGACCGAGAAGACCCCGGGCTCCCTGATTCTGCCTCAGTTCCAGGACGGCTACGAGGACAACATGCCCGCTGAGTCGAAGTTCTCCACCGCCAACGCCACCAAGACCCTTGAGGACGCCGGCTACAAGAAGAACAGCGACGGCTACTACGAGAAGGGCGGCAAGGTCGCGGCCATTACGTACACGACGTTCTCCGACTCCGCCTCTACCAAGGCCAAGGCAACCGCCATCCAGAAGATGGCCAAGACCGTCGGCATCAAGGTGAGCATCGACATCAAGGCGTCGAACACCTTCTCCGACACCGTCAGCTCTGGTAACTGGGACATGATCGGCCTCGGCTGGTCCGCTAGCGACCCGTTCGGCTACGCGTCCTCCGCTTACCAGCTCTACGGCTCCAAGTCCGAGTCCAACTTCTCCTTCACCGGCACCGACGAGATCGACAAGGAGCTCGAGTCCATCCCGGGCATCAAGGACAGCACTAAGGCCATTGCTCAGTTCAACAAGGCTGAGAAGGAAGCCCAGAAGCTGTACGCTCAGATCCCGTTCGAGAACGGCCAGATCACTGTCGCCGTCAAGAAGGGTCTTGCGAACTACGGTCCTGCAGGCTACTCCTCCGGCGCGCGTGTCATGGTGACCGTTCACCCCGAGAACCTCGGCTGGGAGAAGTGAGTCGTCTGATTCATCGATCTCATTGAGATAGCGATATAGAAGTCCCCCGTGGCTGCAAAGTCACGGGGGACTTCTCGTATGTGTGGACGATGCTGGACCACCCCCAGCCGGCCATGCCGGCAGCCCCCGATAGCGGGGGGTTGCCAGCCGAAGGCTGACTGGGGGTGGTCACGCTGGCAGAGCGGGTATGCCCCGCTCAGCGGCAGACCTTGGAGATCGGCTGCCAGGGCTGCAGGGTCACCGGTTCGGAATCCACCGCGGCGAGCGTGCGCTCGTCCAGGTATTCCTTGCGGATGATGAGCTCCTGAACATAGCGGTCGAACCACGCGCCGGAGGCGACATAGTAGCCGTCCTTGCCGTTGTCCTTGCCCCAGCTGTTCTCCACCTTCCAACGGTCCGGCTCACCGGCCTTGTCGAGGTTGACGCCGGTGAGCGTCATGGCGTGGTTGCTGCGCGAATCGTTGTATTCCAGACCGTGCGCCTTGTCCGATGCGAACTCGGTGCCGAACAGCTCATCCACGCGCACGGTGCCACGATCGAAGATGCCGGCCTTGCGCAGTGAGAACTGCGCGCAGTCGCAGGCGAACCAGATTGGGTGGCCTGCGGTCAGCTGGTCGACGGCGGCCTTGCGGAACACGTCGAGCGGCACGTTGATGAAGTCCATCGGAGCGGCCTCCGCCACGTTGCCCACGAACGCCAGCTGATAGCGGCGGTAATACGGGGTAGAGGCGAGCGGGGAGTTCGTCAGGCTCACGAAATCATCCAAATCCTCGCCCACGTACTTCGCGTAGAACTCCTGCGGCGTGATGCCGTGTTCGACGATCTGCCTGCGCGAGTCGATGCCGGACTTCGTGCCGGACTCGGACGCCTTGGCGTCATCCTTGCCCTCGTCCTTGACGCGCAGCAGCAGATCGAAGCTCGCCGGTGGCTCGCCCATTGCGATAGCGCAGATACGGTACACGACCGACATCTGCCCGGTCTTGAGCGAGCGCAGCTCCTCAACCGACTTGCCGGCCTGATGGGCGTCGCGCAATTCGGCGGCGAATTCGCGCAGCTTCGTGTTCAGGTACTGCTCGAACGCCGAGGAATCGCGGGAGTTCGACGACTCCGGGTAGGCCTCCTTCGGCACCAGACCGTACTTCTTGACCAGCGCGACGAACATCTGCCACCAGCCGCCATCGTCAGCCGGGCCTTCGTTGACCGCCTCGAAGATGCGGCTGTCCGTGGTCTTGTCGAGCGTCTTGAGCACGTTCTCAAGGTAGAAGTTCGACTTCTCCAGCTTGTCGTAGAAGAACAGATAGCTTTCGGAGAACTCGAAATCGTCGAGGTTCCACTTGTGCATCAGCTCGTAGCGCAGCGTGTTCAGCGATGCGAACATCCAGCAGCGGCCGGAATGCTCCTGCGAGGTGATCGACCCCTGCTTGAGTTCGACCGAGAACGTGCGGGGGAGCTCGCGCACGCCGCGATACGAGGTCGCGGCCTGGAGAATGCCGTTCGATACTGCCGCGTTCGCCGCCACGAGGTTCGCGCGGTCCGCGTTGAACGCCGCGGAGTATTCCCTGAGCTGTTCCGCAGTCAGTGCCAGGTTGTCGGGCTGGTTGGAAGCCATGTCCATGATCCTTTCCTATTGTCGGAATGAAAAACTGCCACGAAGCAGTCTACTCCGCCTACGTAGGCCGTGTGTGAGCGGGGAGCGGAAGATTCCGGTCGAAACTGCGGCTCGCACTGTCAACGGGACGGATATAGGATGGCCTCATGATCACCATCACCACATCCAACGTGAACGGCATCCGCGCCGCCAAGCGCAAGGGCATCGAGACATGGGCGGGCGAGCACGCCCCGGACATCTGGTGCATGCAGGAGGTCCGCGCCCCGCAGGACGAGCTCAATCCGATATTCGGCGAGTTCGGGTTCGAATACGCCACCGCCGGCAAGATCGCCGACCAGAGCGAGCTGACGGCGATGAACGAGGTCTGCCGCGTCAAGGGACGCGCCGGCGTCGGGCTGCTGACCGACCTGCCCGTGACAGCCCGGCGATACGGTTTGTCCGGGCTGGACGAGGATGTGGATTCCGGCCGATGGATCGAGGCCGACGTGACGACGCCACAGGGCTATGGAATCACCGTCGCATGCGTGTACGTGCACGCGGGCAACAGCGACGATCCGGTGAAAATGGCGCAGAAATACCGCTTCCTCGACACCATGCTCACGCGCATGGGCGAGCTGCGGGACGAGGCCTCGCGCGGCGGCAGGCAGGCCGTGCTGTGCGGCGACTTCAACATCGCGCACACGCCGCTCGACATCAAGAACGCCAAGGCCAACATCAAGCATGCCGGGTTCCTGCCCGCCGAACGCGCCTACATCGACCGCTGGCTGGGGGAGTACGAGTTCGTGGACGTCATACGCTCGCTCGCCGGCGACATCCAGGGGCCGTACACGTGGTGGAGTCAGCGCGGCAGGGCGTTCGACAACAACGTCGGCTGGCGCATCGACTATCAGTTCGCCACTCCGGAACTCGCCGAGACGGCACGAGGCTTCGTCATCGACAAGGCGCCCAGCTATGACGCCCGCTGGTCCGACCATGCGCCGCTGACCGTCACGTATGACGTGTGATCATGCAATCCATGACGCGCTCTGGGCCATGCGGCGGCCGTTCGGGCCGGCGACAATCCGGCGTCGTCTTCCAAGCCAATCACAAGCCCTAGTGCTACGCTAGTCACGGTTGCAACCTGTACAACGAAATGAGGAACCCATGGGACTGTTTGGATTCGGCAAGAAGAAGCGTGAACGCGAGGAAGCCGAAGCGAAGGCCGAGAATCGCGAGGACGAGGCCGCCGTCGACACCGAGGAGACCGCCGCCCCGACCGACGTGGCGGACACGTACGAAGGCCGCGGCGAATCCTACGGACCGTGGGACGTCGATGACGAGAACGTGCCGGATTACGACGAGTACCTCGACATGGGCTCCTACTACCTGCCGTATCTCGCGGGCCTGCAGCTGCGCATCAAGGCGAACCGCAGCACCCAGGAGATCCTCGGCGCGACCATCAGCTACGGCGCGTCCAGCCTGGAGATCGAGGCGTTCGCGGCGCCCAAGACCATGGGTCTGTGGGACGACGTGCGCGCCGATTTGCTTGAGGCCAACGAGAAGGCATCCGAACACGCGGGCGTGTTCGGCACCGAACTCCACCTGCCGGTCACCGTCAAGGGCGGCAAGACTGTGAACACGCGCATCGTCGGCGTGGATGGCCCGCGTTGGATGCTGCGCGGCATCTTCTCCGGCAAGGCCGCGAACGATGACGGCAACTCCGACACCGAAGCGCTCAACAAGTACTTCGCCGACATCGTCGTGGAGCGCGGCGACGAGCCGCTCGCCCCGCGTGATCTCATCCCGATGCACCCGCCGGTGACCCCCGCCCAGCGTCAGGCGGCGGCCAAGACCAATGACCAGGCCGACGACAAGGAGCACCTCGACGACATCCCGGACAAGCCCGAAGGGCCGTTCGACTCCGATCAGCAGACCGAGGTCAAGACCACGCTGTCGCGTGGACCGATGTTCTCCGAAGTCCGCTGACGAATCCCGGCGCTCAACGCCGGGAGCCAAGGAACGAGCATGACCGATCAGAACCAGAAGAAACGTACGGGTATGGCGTCCCTCGCCGCCGCGGGCGAGGGGGAGGACTTCTCCGTCATCGACGCCATCGGCGGGCCGCGCGGCGTCATCGAATCGATGCTGCCGGGCGTGTTGTTCGTCGTGTTGTTCGTCGTCACCAGCAACCTCAATCTCACGATCGGTGTCTCCGCGGCGCTGGCGGTGCTGCAGGTCGTCATCAGGCTCGTGCAACGGCAGTCGGTCATGGGCGCTCTCAGCGGCCTGATCGCCGTCGGCATCTGCCTGATATGGGCGTGGCAGAGTCATGAAGCGCGCAACTATTACATGTTCGGCTTCCTCACCAACGCCGTGTACATCGTGCTGCTGTCCTTCACCCTGCTCATCCGCGTGCCCGGTCTGGGGCTCATGGTCGAGTTCATCCGTACCATCCCCACCGAGCATTTCCGCGCGTGGCTGCACGGCTGGCTGGACGACAAGCCGCTCAGGCGCGCCTACACGATCGTCACCGTGCTGTGGATCGGCGTGTTCGCGCTGCGTCTCATCGTGCAGGTGCCGCTGTACCTCGCCGATTCCGTGGCGCTGCTGGGCACGGCGCGCCTGCTGATGGGCATACCGTTCTGGGCGCTGGCGATATGGGTGTCGTATCTGATCATCGCCACCCCGCTGCACCGGCACATCGCCGCGGCCAAAGCGGCGGCCGGCGGCGGCAAAGACGGTGACAGTGACGGCCACAACAGCGGTGATGAAGGTGACAACGCAGCCGGACAGGCCTGATCCGGTCAAATTGCGAAAGGAAACAATGAACGCGCAAGTGCGTATCGAACGTTATGCCGACCAGGGACGATGCGTCGGGCATATCGATGGCCGTGTGGTATTCGTGAGGTTCGCCCTGCCGGGCGAGCTGGTGCAGGTCGCATTGGATGAACCGCACGACCGCGACGACCGCTACTGGACCGGCGAGGTCGTCGAGGTCATCGAACCGAGCCCCGATCGTGTGGATCCCGCATGGCCGCTGGCCGGGCCGCTTGCCATGAGTGGTGGCGTCGGCGGCGCCGATCTGGTGCACGTGAGCCTGGAAGGGCAGCTTCGCTGGAAGGCCGCCACCATCAGCGATCAGATGAGCCGTCTCGGGCACGTGGACGTCACCGTGCCGGTGGAACGGGCCGAAGGCGACACTGAGAACGGCGGCCTGCACTGGCGCACCCGCATCGAGATGATCGCCGATGACGACGGCAGGCCGTCGATGCGTCGGCGCGGCTCGCACAAGCGCGTGCCGCTGGACACGATGCCGCTCGCGACAGACAACCTGCTTGCCGTCGCCGATCGCGAACACGTGTGGGATGGCGGGTTCGAACCCGGATCCCAAATTCGCCTGTCTGTGCCCGAACCGAGGAAGCAGCCCATCGAGGGCAATTACGCCGTGCTCGTGGACGGCGAACTGCGCGCCGGAAACCGGCATCTGATGGAAACCGTCACCGTGAACGGCCGTGACTTCCAATACATGGTCGACGCGAACGGCTTCTGGCAGGTGCACCGTCAGGCACCGGTCATGCTCGCCGGCCATGTGATCGACCTAGCGAACAAGGCGCTTGACGGAATGACCTCCGCCTGCATATGGGACTTGTATTCCGGTGCCGGACTGTTCACGCTGCCGCTGGCCACGATGATCGCCGAACGCACGCGCATGCTCAGCGTGGAGGGCGGCAAGACCGCGGTGAAGAACGCGCAACGCAACCTCCGCGCGTTGAACCTGCCTGATGTGGACGCCCGTTGCGGCGATGTGTCCGCCACGCTCGCGCACGTGCCGGCCCATCTGTCACGACCCGATCTGGTCGTGCTCGATCCTCCCCGCGCCGGTGCGCACGCCAAGGTGTGCCGTCAGATCGCGCAGGCAGGCGCGAAGGACGTCATCTATGTCGCCTGTGACCCGACCAGCCTCGCCCGCGACACGGCGACGCTGATCTCGCTCGGGTACCGCCTGTCGGACATTCGGGCGTACGACATCTACCCGATGACCCACCACGTGGAGACGGTGGCCTGGTTCACACGCATCGGACGGTGAGGCGATGGGTCGGGTACGCGGCGATCATGATTGCGGGTTCCTGCGGCGCATGTGGCGCCGTGGGATTGGTATCGCGTGCGCCGCGGCCGCGGTGATGTCGCTCACCTCCTGCGTGCCGCAGGGCAAGGCGGTCGGCGATACGCAGGAGAGCGAACCGGAGATCGCCCATGAGGGCGTCCAACGGCAGGATATCGTCGTCGGCGTCATCGGCTCCGTGGACACCGGCCTGGACTCTGATGTGCTGAACGCCTTCAACAAGGCCGGGTTGAAGGCGCCCTACGTATCCACCAGCATGGTCGACGATCCGGATGCCGCCGCGCAGCGCGGAGTGCGGTCCATGGTCACGCGCAAGGCCACCGTCATCATGATCGACGGCATTGCCGTCAACGAGAAGAACGCCGAAGACTGGGATGCCGCGTTGCAGTCCGCGCGCAAGGCGGGCGTTCCCGTCATCCTCCTGGATCCGGTCGCCCCGCCCGACGACGATACGTTGTTCGCCGTCACGTTCACGCTTACCGGCAAGGGAGACGGCGTGACCGCCCTCGACGACGCCGTCGTCACCATCGTCGACGACAAACCCCATCCCCGCACGATGAACGTCACCGACAACCTGTCCTGACCTTCCGATATCCGGAGCTCTTCCGCGGGAGCGGTAGTCCATATTTTCGCCCCGCTGGCGGGGCTGTCGCGGAGCGACTGGGGGTGGCTTGGCGTTTCATCGCCTGCCGGCTATTCTGTCTGACCACCCTCCGGCGCTGCGCGCCACCTCCCGCCGGCGGGAGGTGTGGAGGCGTAGGTGGCTGCGGTGATCAGCCGAGAGTCACACCTCATCCTGCTGCGCTCGATGGGGGACGTGTGTGAAAATACTGCCTGGGAATGATGCCCCCGTTATGCTGCCACGGGTAGGCTAGTACGTATGAATGCAACCATGAACCTGCCTGAAGTCGAGGAAAACGGCCTGACCGCCTCGCAAGTGCGCGCCTGCGAGGAGAGCGGTCAGACGAACGCGGTGAAGAGCACCACGTCGCGTTCGGTACTCGACATCGTGCGGGTCAACGTCTTCACGCTGTTCAACGGCATCATCTTCGCCGCGATGGTGCTGGTGCTGATCACCGGGTCATGGAAGGACGCGGTGTTCGGCTTCGTCATCCTCATCAACACCGGTATCGGCATCGTCACCGAGCTCAAGGCCAAGCGTACGTTGGATCGGCTGTCGATTCTCGTCACATCGGATTATGCGGTGCGCCGCGACGGCGAGAACACGGAGGTTCCTTCGCGCGACATCGTACTCGGCGACCTGCTGTGGATACGTTCCGGGGAGCAGGTGCCGGCTGACGCGCAGGTCCTGTCATCATATGGGCTCGAACTCGACGAATCGATGCTGACCGGCGAATCGCGCACCGTGCGCAAGGAGGACGGCGACCAGGTGTACTCCGGGTCGACGGCGGTGTCCGGCGTGGCGCTCGCGCGGGTGAACGCGGTGGGCGAGCACAGTTACGCGGCGACGTTGACCGCACAGGCCAAGGTATACAAGAAGACGGTGTCCGACCTGAACAAGGGCATCAACACGATCCTGAAGTTCATGACGTTTCTGGTGGTGCCGCTGTGCGTGCTGCTGGTCTGGTCGCAGATGAGGACCGTGGGCGGGTGGAACGCCGCGATAGCTTCGGGGGAGTGGCGGCAGGCCATCGTGTCAGCTGTAGCGGGCGTTGTCGGCATGATTCCCGAAGGCCTGGTATTGCTCACCTCGCTCAACTTCGCGGTCGCGGCGATGCGGCTCGCCCGCAAGAACACGCTCGTGCAGGAACTCGAATCGGTGGAGACGCTGGCTCGCGTGGACTGCCTCAATCTCGACAAGACCGGCACGATCACCGATGGCGGCATCATGTTCGATCGTCTGGTCATGCTGGAACGCATGGACGGCGACGATCGCGTGGAGAGCGCGGCGACCCAGGCGCTGTATGACCTGTCGAACGAGGAGCAGCCGAACGGCACGGGTCAGGCCGTGCTCGACGGGCTGGGGGAACGCGGTTACCATGCCGGCCCGGTGCGAGCGCGCGTGCCGTTCTCGTCGGCCCGCAAATGGAGCGCCATCGTCACCCCGGCCGCAGCCGCGGAAACGGAATCGGCCGCCGACCGCGAGCCGCCGACCGTCTGGTATATGGGCGCGCCGGAAGTGATGCTCTCCGCGCTTTCCGGAGAGCACGGCGATGTGCTCGAAGCGGTCAATGATTACGCGAATTCCGGCAACCGCGTGCTGCTCATCGCGCGGGCGACGCTCATACGGAAGAGCGACGGCGATGCCGCAACAGATTCGTCATGGTTCACGCAGTCGCCCGAACTGCTGCCGGACGCCAAGCCGGTCGCGCTCGTATTGTGTTCGGAGCGCGTGCGCGACGATGCGCAGCCCACACTGGCATGGTTCCGCGATCAGGGCGTGCGCTGCCGCATCATCTCCGGCGACAACCCGGTCACCGTCGGCGCGATCGCGGCCAAAGTGCGACTTACAGGAGACCGCGAGCCGCATGCCATCGACGCGCGCACGCTGCCGCAGGACATCAACGAGCTCGCCCGCGTGCTGGAGAACGTCGATGTGATCGGCCGCGTGCTGCCCGACCAGAAGAAGGCGATCGTCCAGGCGCTGCACACCAGTGATCACGTGGTCGCCATGACCGGAGACGGCGTCAACGATTCGCTCGCCATCAAGGAGGCCGATCTCGGCATCGCGATGGGCAACGCCGCGCCCGCCACCAAAGCCGTGGCACAGGTCGTGCTCGTCGATTCGAAGTTCTCGCACCTGCCCGACGTTGTGGCCCGCGGCCGTCAGGTCATGGCGAACATGGAGCGCGTCGCCAGCCTGTTCCTCGTCAAGACCGTCTACTCGGCGCTGATTTCGCTGGGCGTGGTACTCACCGCGATCCCGTTCCCGTACCTGCCCCGGCATATCACGTACGTCGGCGCGCTGACCATCGGCATGCCGGCGTTCATCCTCGCGCTCGCGCCGAACACGCGGCGTTATATCCCCGGCTTCCTGCGGCGTGTCGTGCATTTCGCGCTGCCGGGAGGCGTCGCGATCGCATTGTCCGTGCTGCTGTCGTCGTGGCTGTTGCCCGACGTGATGGGCTGGGATGTGAACGACGCCGCCGATTTGTCCGCGTTGCGCACCACCTGCGCGATCATCGTGTTTGTGCTGGGCGTGTTCATGCTCGCCCGCGTGGCGCAGCCGCTCAATTCGTGGCGCGGCGTGCTGGTTGCCGTATTCGCCGCGGCCGGCGTCATCGGCATGCTCATTCCGTTCGTGGCGAGGTTCTTCGACCTGCATCTGCCGACCGGGCGGGTATTGATCGCCACGGTGGCGGCGCTGCTGATTTCCACGGCCCTGTTCGCGGTCTGTCACGTCATCCTTGCCTCGGTGACGCGAATTTTCCCACATATCAAGCCGACACGCCAGAGCTAAAGTAACGTATCGGTATCGTTGGTAGCGGATAATCTCTTGTGGAATAGCATTTCATTTGATCTCGGAGGAAGCATGTCTGTGCGAGACGACCAGTTGGCGACACTGAACGTGGCCGGCAAGGACTATGACTACTACCGCATCGCCGACCTGCCCGGCGTCGACCATCTGCCGTACTCGCTCAAGGTCCTCGTCGAGAATCTGGTACGCAACATCGACGGCGCGAACATCACGGACGAACACGTCAAGGCGCTGCTGAACTGGGCCCCGCAGGCCCAGCCCAGCCATGAAATCCAGTTCACGCCCTCGCGTGTGATCATGCAGGACTTCACCGGCGTGCCCTGCATCGTGGACCTCGCCACCATGCGCGACGCGGTCAAGGATCTCGGCGGCGACCCTGAGGTCATCAACCCGCAAGTCCAGTCCGACATGGTCATCGACCATTCCGTGCAGATCGACAAGTACGGCGTGGCTGACGCGGTCCAGCAGAACATGGACATCGAATACCAGCGCAACGGCGAACGCTACCAGTTCCTGCGCTGGGGCCAGCAGGCGTTCCGCAACTTCCGCGTGGTGCCGCCGGGAACCGGCATCATTCACCAGGTCAACATCGAATACCTGGCGAAGGTCGTCATGACGAAGACCTCCGGCTTGGATGATGGCCGCGAGCTCGCCTACCTCGACTCCTGCGTCGGCACCGACTCGCACACCACCACCGAGAACGGCCTGGGCGTGCTCGGCTGGGGCGTGGGCGGCATCGAGGCCGAGGCGGCCATGCTCGGCCAGCCGATCTCCATGCTCGTGCCGCGCGTCGTCGGCTTCAAGCTCACCGGTTCGATCCCCGAGGGCGTCACCGCCACCGACGTGGTCCTGACCATCACCGACATGCTGCGCAAGCACGGCGTGGTCGGCAAGTTCGTCGAGTTCTATGGCGAGGGCATCGCCTCGGTGCCACTGGCCAACCGCGCCACCATCGGCAACATGGGACCTGAGTTCGGCTCCACCTGCGGCATCTTCCCGATTGACGGCGTCACGCTCGACTACCTGCGTCTGACCGGACGTTCCGAGGAGCAGGTCGCGCTTGTCGAGGCGTACGCCAAGGCCAACAAGCTGTGGGGCGACGCCTCCGACCCGGACTATGTCGAGCCGCAGTACTCCGAATACGAGGAGCTCGACCTCGGCACGGTCGTGCCGTCCATTGCCGGCCCGAAGCGCCCACAGGACCGCATCCTGCTGTCCGAGGCGAAGGACATGTTCGAGAAGACCGCGCCCGCCTACGAGACCGACAAGACCGTCAAGGACCCGGTGGCCGTGTCCACCGACTTCCGTGGCGATTTCGACATCGAAAACGGCGACGTGGCCATCGCCTCGATCACCTCGTGCACCAACACCTCCAACCCGTCCGTGATGATCGCCGCCGGCCTGATCGCCCGCAACGCGCACGCCAAGGGATTGAGCCCCAAGCCGTGGGTCAAGACCTCGCTCGCCCCCGGCTCGCAGGTCGTGGCCGACTACCTCAAGGCCGCGGGCCTCCAGGACGATCTCGACGCGCTCGGCTACCAGCTGGTCGGCTTCGGCTGCGCCACCTGCATCGGCAACTCCGGACCGCTGCTGCCCGAGATCTCCGAAGCCATCAACGCCAACGACCTGACCGTCACCGCCGTGCTGTCCGGAAACCGCAACTTCGAAGGCCGCATCAGCCCGGACGTCAAGATGAACTACCTGGCCTCCCCGCCGCTGGTCATCGCCTATGCGCTCGCCGGCACGATGGACTTCGACTTCGAGACCCAGCCGCTCGGTACCGACGCAGACGGCAATGACGTGTATCTGAAGGATATCTGGCCGACCAACGAGGAGGTCGCGGCCGTGGTTGACGGTACCGTCAGCCGCGAGATGTTCCTCAAGGACTACGCCTCCGTGTTCGACGGCGACCACCGCTGGAAGGGCCTCGACGTGCCCGAAGGCGAGCTGTTCGCATGGGACGAGCATTCGACGTACGTGCGCAAGCAGACCTTCTTCGACGGCATGAAGGCCACGCCGGAGCCAGTCGCCGACATCCACGGCGCCCGCGTGCTGGCGTTGCTCGGCGACTCGGTCACCACCGACCACATTTCCCCGGCGGGCGCGTTCAAGGCGTCCAGCCCGGCCGGCAAGTACCTGACCGAGCGCGGCGTGGAGCCGAAGAACTTCAACTCCTATGGCTCGCGTCGAGGCAACCACGAGATTATGGTGCGTGGTACCTTCGGCAACATCCGCCTGCGCAACCAGCTGCTCGCCTCCGTCGGCGAGGAGGTCACGCCGGGCGGGTTCACTTACGATTTCACGACTGGAAAGCCTTCGACGATCTTTGACGCCTCGCTCAACTACAAGGCCGCCGATATTCCGCTCGTCGTGCTGGCCGGCAAGGAGTACGGCACTGGCTCGTCGCGTGACTGGGCCGCCAAGGGTACGGTGATGCTCGGCGTCAAGGCCGTCATCACCGAGAGCTTCGAGCGCATCCACCGTTCCAACCTCATCGGCATGGGCGTGCTGCCATTGCAGTTCCCGGCGGGGGAGTCCTATGAGTCCCTGGGTCTTGACGGCACCGAGACCTACGACATCGCCGGCGTGGACGAGCTCAACAGCGGCGTCACCCCGAAGACCGTGCACGTCACCGCCACGCACACCGACGGCTCCACCACCGAGTTCGACGCGGTGGTCCGCATCGATACGCCCGGAGAGGCGGACTACTATCGCAACGGCGGCATCCTTCAGTACGTCCTGCGCAACCTCATGAAGTAAGCGGCCCGAAGTCCCTTGACCCCATGGTCAAGGGACTTCTTTTTTTCTTTCTTCCCCTCCTTCTCTTCCTTTACCTTTTCCCTCTTCCTTTCCTCTTTCCGGGAGTTATCCACAGGCGCGACACGCCCGGACTGCATTGCACAATCCTCGGTAGCATCTCCATAGAACGGCTGTATTGCAATGGTTCGACAACGTGGCATGACTATTGTGCGGCGCAGTCCGGGCGTGTCACGATCGAGCCTTCGACCACATTGCCCGAAAACCTGAAGACCGGGCCGGAAAACCTGTTACCGTTCGTCCATGTTTGAGATGCGAAACGAACCGCCACCGAACCAATACATGCGGCATCAGGCGTGGCTCATCCAGCGCTATTACCTGAAGCGTTGCCGGGCGGTCAGGGATACGCTGGAGCATGAGCCGGTATTCGCGTTGTCGTCGGCGCTGGGACTGATGGGCATTGCACCGCCCGAGACCGCCGTCCTTGATTTGGGCAAGGAACATATCGTCGTTCGGAATCGTGACGCGCGACGCGGTCATCCCGCCAATGTCGCATGTCACGCGTGGTCATTGCTGGACGACCGTATCGTAATCCGCATCTTTGATCTGTACTGCACGTCACCCGCCGCGACGTTCGCCCAATTCGTGCGGTTCAACTGGTTCGAGGAAACAATCATATTGGCGGATCGGCTGACATGCCGTGACGAGCGGCTGAGGCGCGCGACCAAACAGGAACTGATGGATTTCCTTGATGAGCGGAAGGTCTATGGCGGCAAGGCCGCACGCCGGGCGTTGCGTTTGTCTCGTCCTAACACCGATTCCCGGTGGGAACGGGAGCTGCGTCTGGATGCGATGAAATGGGGATTGCCGAATCCGGAGGCGAACCATCCGGTCGATTTGGGGTCTGGATTGGCATGGCTTGACATGGCATACGAGAAGTATCGCGTGGCGATGGAATTTCATGGGCAGCAGCATCTGGAACAGTATGTAGCGGACACGAGGCGCATGAACGCATTGGCGGCCAAGAATTGGGTGGTGCTTCCGGCCTGGCAGAGTACGGTGCTTGACCAGGCCGAACTGCATCGATACTTCAGTCAGGTGGCCGCCGCTTTGGAGCATGCCGGTGCCGTCGATTTTCTGCATCCGCGCATGGATCTGTGGACGTTGAGCGGCAATCCGGAGCTGCTGGAACCGTTTTGACGTAGGAGCGACCGATTGGTATATGGTCCGAGACAGGGATGGCAGTCGTCGTGATACGACACGCCCGGAGTGCGCAGCACGACCGATGAATAGTCGCTGCGAGGTAACGGTATAAACCCGTTCTGGACTCCGGACACAACGATTGTGCTGCGCAATCCGGGCGTGTCGTGTTATGGGAACACCGGTGTATCGAGGAAAGAGGGAAACTTGAAGAGAGAAAGTCGGGAACACAGTTGAGGGGGCATAGAACAGATGGAAGAGAGACGGCCGGCAGGATGTGGGAGAAGTCCTCGGAACGGGATAAAGAAGAACCGTTTCGCTTACGCCGGCGAAACGGTTCTCGAGTAGTGACGGACGATCCCGTCACGCGAGGCCGGAGAGCTTGTTGATGAGCTCGGGGTCTCGCGTGGCGCCCTTGTCGGCGGAGCGCGCGAAGGCGGCGTACGCCTTGAGGGCCTGGCTCACCTTGCGGTCGCGGTGCGCCACGTAGCCATCGCCGGCCTCCAGTTCGCGGCGGCGCTCGGCCAGCTGCTCGTCGGTCAGCTCGACGTTCACGGAACGGGCCTCGATGTCGATGTCGATGATGTCGCCGTTCTTGATGAGCGCCACCGGGCCCTTGTTCGCCGCCTCGGGAGCCATGTGCCCGATGGCCAGACCCGAGGAGCCGCCGGAGTAGCGACCGTCGGTGAGCATGGCGACCTGCTTGCCGATGCCCTTGCCCTTGACGAAGGACGTCGGGTACAGCATCTCCTGCATGCCCGGGCCGCCCTTCGGACCCTCGTAACGAATCACCAGCGCCATGCCGGGCTTCAGCGTGTCGTCGAGGATCACCTCGATGGCCTGCTCCTGCGAATCGACCACCAGTGCCGGTCCGCGGAACTTCCAGATCTCCTGCGGCACGCCCGCGGTCTTGACGACGCAGCCGTCGGGAGCGAGGTTGCCGCGCAGCACGGCGAGACCGCCCTCGTGGATCTCCGGATGGTCGATGTCGTGGATGGCGCCGTTGGCGCGGTCGCGGTCCAGTGAGTCGAACAGCGTGGTGTGCGTCCACGGTTCGGGAGAGATGATGTGGCCGGGAGCCGCCTTGTACATCTGCTGGGCTTCTTCGGTGCAGGTGGGACGCATGATGTCCCAGTCCGCCAGCTTGGCTTCCAGCGTCGGGTAGTCGATGGAGTGCACGTTGGTGTGCAGCTTGCCGGCGCGGTCGAGCTCGCCGAGGATGCCGGTGATGCCGCCAGCGCGGTGAATGTCGGAGATCTCCCACTTGCCGGACGGCGACGCCTTGCAGATACACGGCACGGTGTGCGAGATGCGCTCGATGTCGTCAAGCGTGAAGTCCACGTCGGCGGACTGCGCCATGGCGAGGATGTGCAGCACGGTGTTGGTGGAACCGCCCATAGCGACGTCCATGGTCATGGCGTTCTCGAACGCCTCCTTGGTGGCGATGGAGCGCGGCAGTACGGAGTCGTCGGAGTCGTCATAGTACTGGTGGGCGATCTTGACGACCTGCTGCGCGGCGCGCTTGAACAGGTCCTTGCGGTAGGAGTGGGAGGCGAGGATCGTGCCGTTGCCGGGCAGCGCCAAGCCGATGGCCTCGGTCAGGCAGTTCATCGAGTTGGCGGTGAACATGCCGGCGCAGGAGCCGCAGGTCGGGCAGACGGTCTTCTCGTAGTTGAGCAGCTCCTCGTCGGAGACGGAATCGTCGGCGGTGGCGTACATCACGTCGATGAGGTCTGTGCTCTTGACGGTGCCGTCGGCGAGGATCGTGGTGCCGGCCTCCATCGGGCCGCCGGAGACGAACACGGTGGGGATGTTGAGGCGCAGCGCGGCCATGAGCATGCCGGGGACGACCTTGTCGCAGTTCGGGATGCAGATCAGTGCGTCGGCGCAGTGCGCGTTGCACTGGTATTCGACGGTGTCGGCGATGATGTCGCGGCTGGGCAGGGAGTACAGCATGCCGGTGTGGCCCATGGCGATGCCGTCGTCGACGGCCATGGTGTTGAACTCGCGCGGGATGCCGCCGGCCTCCTTGATGGCCTCGGAGACGATGCGGCCGACCTTGTTGAGGTGGACGTGGCCGGGCAGGAACTCGTCGAACGAGTTGGCGATGGCGATGATGGGCTTCTTGCCCATGTCGTCACCTTTGACGCCAGCTGCACGGTAGAGGGCTCGGGCACCTGCGAAGACGCGCCCGTTCATGATTTTTGCAGATCGCATTTCAGTCATGGCTCTATTCAAGCTCTTGCAAGGGACACGCGACATGTCAAGAGTCGGAATATGGAATTTTCATAAGTGTTACAAAACTCACAGTGGATTAAGCCTATGTAGCCTTTTATGTTGTCTGCGAGTCGGCAACGAACTGGCAGAATCCACCGGACCCGCTCCGGTCGCTGCGTGAGGCTATAATTGCTGCGGTTGAGATAGATTTCCATCATGTGATTCGGAGACTTGCAAAAATGGCAGAAGAAACCAAGGATACCGAGGTCAAGGGCAACGAGGAGTTCGGCACCGCGCCCGTGCCCGAGGGTTTCGCGAACCCGCCGATCGACGATCTGATGAAGCACGCCGATTCCAAGTACGCGCTGGCCATCTTCGCCGCCAAGCGCGCCCGTCAGATCAACTCGTACTTCACCCAGCTCAACGAGGGTCTGCTGCAGAACGTCGGCCCGCTGGTCGAATACCAGAACCAGGAGAAGCCGCTGTCGATCGCTTTCCGCGAGATCGACGAGGGCCTGCTGGAGGAGACTCTGGGCGAGGATGATCTGAGCGAAGGCAACTGATTCGTCTGAATCCGTCCGGTTCGCTGTACGCGGTATTTGCTTTTTCTGGGGCGACACTCTTGCCCTTGACGGCGGTGACGTGTACAACTGAGCGTCAGGAGCGAACGACTTGGGGCTCGCGCCGACCGAAGGTCTGGCACGGGCCCTTTTCGTAGCCTGTTCAGGTCCTGCAACAACAGAATGAACCAACGTATCATTGTGCCTTATCCGCAAAAGGCGGGTAGGGCGATAAGTCCGAAAGAGGGATGATATGACCAATCAGGAGCGCAAGCTCATCTCGGCCGAATCTGTGACCGAAGGCCACCCCGACAAGGTATGCGACCAGATTTCCGACGAAATCCTCGACGAACTGCTTCGGCAGGATCCGCAATCGCACGTCGCCGTCGAGACCTCCGCCGCGACCGGCGTGTTCCTCGTGTTCGGTGAGGTGACGTCAAAGGGGTATGTCGACGTCCAGTCCACGGTGCGCGAGACGCTGCGCCGCATCGGTTACACGTCTTCCGAGGTCGGCCTCGATGCCGACTCCTGCGGCGTGATCGTCGCCATCACCGGCCAGAGCGCCGAGATCAATCAGGGTGTGGCGCGCCTCACCGGCGAGAAGGAGACCGAGGCCAGCCGCGAGGAGCGGTACGAGGCCCAGGGCGCCGGCGACCAGGGCGTGATGTTCGGTTACGCCACCGACGAGACCGACGTGCTGATGCCGCTGCCGATCTATCTGGCCCACCGTCTGGCCTTCCGCCTGACCGAAGTGCGCAAGTCCGGCGAAGTGCCGCACCTGCGCCCGGACGGCAAGACCCAGGTGACCATCGAATACGACGAGAACGACAAGCCGTTGCGCGTCGACACCGTGCTGATCTCCACGCAGCACGACCCGGAGGCGAGCCGGGAATGGCTGGCCGCCCAGCTCAAGGAGCATGTCATCGACCCGGTGCTGGACGAGGTGCTCGGCGACGGCGTCAAGCATGACGATTACCGTCAGCTCGTCAACCCGACCGGCTCGTTCGTCCTCGGCGGTCCGGCCGCCGACGCCGGCCTGACCGGCCGCAAGATCATCGTCGACACGTACGGCGGCGCCGCCCACCATGGCGGCGGCGCGTTCAGCGGCAAGGACCCGTCCAAGGTCGACCGTTCCGCCGCGTACGCGACCCGCTGGGTGGCGAAGAACATCGTCGCCGCGGGGCTGGCGCACCGTGTCGAGCTGCAGGTCGCCTACGCGATTGGCGTGGCCGAACCGGTGTCGGTCAACGTCGAGACGTTCGGCACCGAAATCGGCGTGACCCGCGAGCAGATCCAGCAGGCCGTGCGCAAGGTGTTCGACCTGCGTCCCGCCGCGATCATCGACGAGCTTGACCTCAAGCGCCCGATTTACGCGAAGACCGCCGCATACGGCCACTTCGGCCGCGTCGACGTCGAGTTCCCGTGGGAGCGCACCGACAAGGTCGAAGAGCTCAAGGCCGCCATCCGCTGACTGGCAAATCACAGCGATCACCCTCGGTTTCACTTCGTAACGTCCCCGCCAGCGGGGGCTGCCGCGAAGCGAAACCGGGGGTGATCTTGTCTATACACACAACATGCATACACAGAAAAGCCGCCGGACACCCCGAGAAGGTTGCCGCCTGAGGCGGACTTCACCGGTGGCGTGATACAAATGAACCATGAGTACGAATGACGCGCAGCAGTTGGCGTTTGACGGCATGGCGCCGCGCAAACGCCGCAAGCGCGCGCCTGCCGAGAAGATTGTGGCCGCGGAAGACCCGATCGCGCAGGTGGTGCTGGACGTGCAGGCGACCCATCTGGGCCAGACATTCGACTATCTCGTGGAGGAGCGGTGGTCGCAGACCGCACGGCCCGGCGTCATGGTGCGGGTCCGGTTCGGGGGCAGGCTCCTCAACGGCGTGATCTGGAAGCGCACGGCAGCCAGCGCCACGCCCCGCTCCGCGCTGAGATTTCTTGAACGGGTGATCAGCCCGCACGTGCTGGTATCCGAATCCATGCGCGACGATATCACGCGCATCGCCGACGCCTATGGCGGCACGCGGGCCAACATACTTCGCCTGGCGGTCCCCCCGCGCGTGGCGCGCATCGACGGCGAACAGCAACTGGCCGCGCGTTCGCTATGGGTGGGAAGGCTCAGATTCTCGCACGTCTCGGACGAACTGATGCAACGGTGCTTCGACACGATACAGGCTTCATATGACGGCGCCGCCATGCTGCGCTCATCCCTGGAGGGCAGCTCGTTCGCCGCCCTGGTGATGGATGCGCGTCCGGGAGCGCGTGCGTGGGCTCGTGACGCCGCGTGGATGATCGCTGCCGCGATGAGGCAGAACCGTGCCGCCGTGGTGGTCCTGCCCGGGATAAGACAGTGCGAGGATCTCGCCGTTGCCCTGGAGGGACTGGGACTGTCCCGTTTCGCGCCGGGCGGCGCCGAGCACGGCGGATACTCCGGTGACTTCGTCGTGCTGGCCGCAGGACTGCCGCCGGCGGAACGGTACCGTGCCTATCTGGCGGCGGCGACCGGTCAGGTCGGGTGCGTCATCGGACTGCGTGCCGCCATGTATGCTCCGGTCGAGGGGCCGGCCCTGTTCATGATGGTGGATGATGCCGCGTACCAGCAGGCCGACGGGATGATGCCGTACGCGCAGGCACGCGGCGTCATGCGTCTGCGCGCCGAGTCGCACGGGGGAGTGTTTGTGGCGCTGTCGTACGCCCGTAGCCCGTTGAGCCAATGGGAATGCGAGGACCACACGGCCGTGACTGCCGTGAGCGGCCCGAGCGCATCCGTCACGCCGTTGCCAGCCGCTCGCAGGGATCAGATGCCGTGGGTGCGGTGGCTGAACCGCGAGGAGCTGGCGCGTCTCGCCGACCCGAGCATAGGCGCCCGCGTGCCGCATACTGCGGTGACGGTGTTGTCGAAGGCCTTGCAGACAGGGCCAGTGCTGCTGTCCATCCCCTCGGACGGCATGCAGGAGGCGTTGAGCTGCGTGAAATGCCATGCGCAGGCTCGTTGCGCGAAATGCACCGGCCCGCTGGGGCGCATGGGTGATGGGGTGCCGCGCTGCCGGTGGTGCGCTGCGGCGGCGGTCGACTGGCATTGCCCGCATTGCGGCTGTGAGCGCATGCGCGTGATACGGGTTGGCGTAACCGGCACCGCCCGCGAGCTGGGCGGCCTGTTCCGCGGTGTGTCCGTCGTCATATCGTCGCCGAGCCAGCCGCGAGGCGTCGTCGAGTACGTGGATGATGCGCCGCGCATCGTCATCGCCACGCCGGGAGCGGAGCCTCGCGTGCTGCCTGCATCCCGTCAATCGGAGCAGGATGCCGGCGAATATCGTGCCGTGACGATCCTGGACGCGTGGAACAGTCTGTATGCGCCGGGTGTGGACGCCCGCGTGGACGCGCTGACGGCGTGGATGCGGGTCATGGCGTTGTGTGCGCCCCGCACTCGTGGTGGACAGGGTCTGCTGATTGGTGAATGCGATCCTGCAGTGGCCCATGCGCTGATGATGTGGGATTCGGCGTCGCTCGCCCGGAACGAATTGCTGGAGCGTGGGCAGGCCGGCATGCCTCCGGTGTGCGCGGTCGCATGCGTATGGGGGCGTCGGGATGCGGTGATGGCCGCCTTGGACGATATCGGCGTGCTGCGCGGCGATTGGGCCTCGCTGGATGTTGCGGGGGAGCCGATACCCGGCATGCTGGGGCCGGTGCCGATAGCGGCTCCGGTGACGGTGAGCGAACGCGAGCTGGAGAGCATGCAGGACCGGGTCAAGGCCCTGGTCCGTGTGCCGGTCGGCATGCGTGCCCAATTGGCCGTCCGCCTGCGGTCCGCGGTGGCGCGTCACATGGCGTCGCGCACTCCCGGCGAACTGCGGTTCCAAATCGATCCCAAGGATTTGATCTGATCCGAGAGATTATCCGCCGCGTCGAGGTGTCGTTTCGAGGAAAGCGGCGGTGTGACATGTCTGACTGCCGATTGAATCAGCATTCGGAACCTTTTGTTTCGGTTGGTGAGATGAGACGGGGATTCTTTGCCACGAAACGTCAAAAATCGCTGTTTTCGGCATTCGGCCCACTTCTTGTGCCACAAAATCGGATTTAACCGGTTACATGCCGTTTCGAGCCATGAGACCGAAACTGGGAATCATTGGAAAATGGCGATTCTGTTATTCGGAGCGGATTTTTCGTGTCGGTCGCGTGGCACGAAATGTCGAGAACGCTTGTTTTTGCATTTCGTGGCAATGTATTCGGTCGAGAAATGCATTTCACCTGTGTGCAAAACCATTCGGGACATACCGGAACGTGTGGTCGTGGAACGGCTTCGATGACATAAAACAACATGCGAACGAAGGGCGGAATCGTTTTGACCAGGCCGTCACTGCATCCGGTGCCACCATGCAGGCCGGGCCTGATTCGCTGGCGGAGACCAAGATGGCCGGCGAGGCGCGGAAGGATTCCTCTTTCCGAGAATGCTCTAGCTCAGACGGGTGCTGGTACGGCGACCGTTGTCTTGCTCATGGCGATTATGGCGCTGATTGATGTCGGCGTATATGACATCTGCCGCGTAGATTCGGGGCTGCCGAAACGATTCGGACGAGAACTTTCAGACGCGGCGCTTATAGTTGCATGCCGGAATGCATCGGTGCGGCGGATGATTCGCCGCGTCGTCTCGATGGCATGGAACCATGGATGTGCGCGGCCGCGCGCCGCGGAATCGTTCATTGGAATCGTTCATATGGATGGAGGCATCATGAAGGGTTGGCCGGGCGAACCGGATATGGAACATGACGTGCTGGTGGCGCAGGGACCCGCCGCGGCCGCCGACGGCAAGCCGATCAGCAACGTGATTTTCGACTTCGGCAACGTGCTGATCTACTGGGATCCGTCCGTCGTGCTGCTGCCCAGGTATTCGCAGGAGACCATCGACCAGTTCCTCGACAATGACATCTCCGGCTTCTACGACGCGAACGACCGCATGGACGGCGGCGCAAGCCCCGACGAGGGCGTGGCGTGGATGCGTGAGCATTACGGCGACAAGTGGGCGGATATCCTGCGCTACTATCTCGACAATTTCGAGGATTCCCTGACCGGCGTCGTGCCGGGTGCCCGCGTGCTCGTCAACGATCTGAAGGCCGCCGGCATTGGAGTATGGGGCCTGTCGAACTGGGAGAAGGAACTGTTCCCGATCGCGCTGAAGCACTGCGAGATCCTGCAGCGGCTCGACGGCCGTCTGGTGTCGGGGTACGTGCACATGCGCAAGCCGCACAAGGACATCTACGAGAAGGCCCTGGAGGAGTTCGGCATCAGCGCCGAAAGCAGCGTATTCATCGACGACAAGGCGATGAACATCGCGGGCGCGAACGAGGCCGGCATCCGCGGCATTCGCTTCTCGGACGCCCGCAAGCTGCGCGAGCTGCTGATCGAGCAGGGCATCGATATCCCGGCGGTTCAGTGACCTCCGCCCGTCCGCACGTCGTCCGGCGTTCGACGATGATGACAGGGCAGATGGCCTGAAGTCCCAATACCGTGGAAGGAAACGGAACACATGTTGAAAATCCTCTTTGCCGGCACGCCTGACGTCGCGGTGCCGTCCCTGCGCGCCCTCGCCGCGGACAGCGAGCACTTCGAAGTGGTCGCAGTGCTCACCCGCCCGGACGCGCCCACCGGACGCGGACGCAAGCTCACGCCCAGCCCGGTCAAGACTGCCGCGCTGGAACTGGGATTGCCGGTACTGGAATCCGACCCGGCCGAGCCGACGTTCCTTGACGAGCTGAAGGTCACCGGCGCACAGGCCGCCGCGGTCATCGCATACGGACGAATCCTGAAGCAGTCCGTGCTGGACGCGCTGCCCTGCGGCTGGTACAACCTGCATTTCTCGCTGCTGCCGCATTGGCGTGGCGCGGCCCCCGTGCAACGAGCCATCTGGTCGGGCGACGATATGACCGGCACCAGCGTGTTCCGCATCACGCGAGCGATGGATGCCGGCCCGCTGCTGGTGCAATCCGAAACGCCGATCGGCGAGCATGAGACCGCCGGCGACCTGCTGACCCGTCTGGGAGAATCCGGAGCGCTGGTGCTGCGCGACGCGCTGCGCACCGTCGAGGACGGTACCGCCGATCCCGTGGAACAGGCGGAAGGCGATTACCCGGTGGCGGAGAAGATCCGCGTCAACGACGCGCATATCGATTTCAGTGCGCCGGTGGAAGCGGTCGACCGTCAGATTCGCGCGTGCACGCCGAATCCCGGGGCATGGACCGAACTGGATGCAGACGGGCTCGGGCTCGACGACGGGCTGTCCACGCTGCACGTGCTGCGGGCGCACCCGGCCGATATGACCAATCCGAACGTACCCGGGTCGTTGGTGTCTGGGGCGCTCGCAGCTGGAAAGAAGAATGTCTGGATCGGCACAGGCTCCACACCTCTGGAATTGCTGGAGGTCAAGGCGCAGGGCAAGAAGGCGATGCGCGCCGCCGACTGGGCGCGAGGAGCCCGACTCTCCGAAGCCGCGCGCTGCCGGTAACGAGGTGCGCGTTGCGGACTGGAGGTAAGTGAAACCACCCCCAGTCTCGCTGTCGCTCGCCCTCGCCTGCACATGGCCCTGCCCTTTGCTTTACGGCTCGGCCCGCCAGCGGGGCAATTATCACGCTCCCGCTGGCGGGAGCTGTCGCGAAGCGACTGAGGGTGGTCTTGGCGCTATCGCCGTGCGACGTCAGCGCAGGAAGTCCAGCACCTTGGTCAGGTCGCGCTCGTTGATGGACTCGTGGGCGGCGAGCTGAGTCTTCGGCTTGGCGCAGAAGGCGATGCCGAGCCCGGCCGCCTGAATCATCGGGATGTCGTTCGCGCCGTCGCCGACCGCCACGGTCTGGCTCATGGGAACCCCGTCTCGGGCGGCCCACGCCTGCAATGCATGCAGTTTCACCGTCTTGCACACGATATTGCCCAGCACCTTGCCGGTCAGCGCGCCATCCACCACTTCCAGACGGTTCGCCAGCCAATGGTCGATATGCCCTTCGGCGGCGAGACGGTCAACGACCTCATGGAATCCCCCGGACACGACACCGACCTTCCAACCATGACGGTGAAGCTCGTCGATCAGCGCCAACGCGCCATTGGTGAAGTGCAGCTTGTCGTGCACGGTGTCGAACACGCTCACGGGCAGTCCCTTGAGCAATGCGACACGCTCACGCAGCGCATCACAGAATTCGATTTCCCCGCGCATGGCACGTTCGGTGATCTTCGCTATCTCGTCGCCGCTGCCGGCCGCCTCGCCGAGCTCGTCGATGACTTCCTCGTCGATCAGCGTGGAATCCACATCCATGACAAGCAGACCAGGCTTCGACAGCGTCGGCGCGGCCGCGGTGCCGTCACCCATGGTGTCCGAGGGCGATTGGTGTGCGGCCGCGAACACCTCCACGTCGGTCCCGTCATACGATTCGTCAGAAGGTTGCAAAGTTTCGTCAAGCATACCGTCGATTGTCGGAAATCGTTGGGACAATACCGGTATGCATGAATCCCTGCGCATATCGGCCTTCGCGCCCGCTGCGGTGCACGGAGCGGGCGACTCCGGCTCCGCTGTCGGCGCCATTTCCAAGGTCATTGTGGCCGTCACGGACCCGGCGATTCGCCGGGCGCGTAATCTGATAGGGAAGCGTGCTCGAAAAAGGGGCGAACAGTGAACGATATCATGCACGACGGCACTCCGGATGGCATATGGAATTCGCAGGACCATCCGTCAGGCCTACCTGATTCAGGGCCGGTCTCATCGTCGGGCACGGGTGCCGAAAGCGCCACGGCACCACAGGACGTGAAGAAGATACGGGAGAACGTCGCACGTGAGCTGGCGGCCGCCAATGACCAGCTGATGGCCAAGAACCATGCGCTCGCGCAGGCGCTGTCGCGCGCGGGCAAGGAACTCACCAAGGCGAAGGCGCAGCTGTCGCAGATGGCCCAGCCCCCGAAGACCTTCGCGACGATGGTCAAGGTCGACTCGTCGATGACCGACGAGCTCGGTGTCCAGCATGCGTCGGCCGAGATCCTGACGGGCGGCAGACGGCTGGTCGTGCCTGTGGCCGCCAACGTCAACGCGTCCCGGCTGACGGCCGGCGCCTGCGTGCTGCTCAACGAGAACATGGTATTGGTCGAGCAGCGCGGCACGGACATGCTCGGCTCTGTCCGCACGATCCGCCAGGTGCTTGATGACGGGCGTCTGATCGTCGCGGATGGCGGCGGCAACCCCAGCGTGATCCGGCGCTCGGGAGCGTTGGCGCACGAGACGTTCGCCAACGGGCAGCGCGTCATCGTCGACCCGTCGGGCCGGCTCGCCCTGGAACTGCTGCCTGACGAGAACGATGCCGACCTGGTGCTGGAGGAGGTTCCCGATGTCACCTTCGCCGACATCGGCGGGCTTGACAGCCAGATCGAACGCATCCGGGACGCCGTGCAGCTGCCGTTCCTTCACCGCAGCCTGTACGAACGGTACAATCTCAAGGCGCCCAAGGGCGTGCTGCTGTACGGCCCTCCCGGCAACGGCAAGACCATGATCGCCAAGGCCGTCGCCCATGCGCTTTCGGATGGTTTCGGCAGGGGCAGCGGCGTGTTCCTCTCGGTCAAGGGTCCGGAACTGCTCAACAAGTTCGTCGGTGAATCCGAGCGTCTGGTGCGTCAGATCTTCACCCGCGCGCGCGAACGCGCCGCGGACGGCCGGCCGGTCATCGTGTTCATCGACGAGATGGATTCGCTGCTGCGCACCCGCGGCACCGGCGTCTCCAGCGACGTGGAGACCACGATCGTGCCGCAGTTCCTCTCCGAACTCGACGGCGTGGAGAGCCTCGACAACGTTATGGTGATCGGCGCCTCGAACCGCGTGGACATGATCGACCCCGCCGTGCTCCGCCCGGGACGACTGGACGTGAAGATCCGCGTGGACCGCCCCGGGGCGGATCAGGCGGCATCCATCATTCGCCACTATCTGACCGACGACCTGCCCCTGCAGCCCGGACTGGACGCCGACGGCCTGTCGCGCGTTCTGGTGCGCGACATCTACACGCGCTCGTCGCGACGGCACCTGTGCGACGCGTGCAACGATCAGGGGCAATGGTCGGCCATCTTCCTCTCCGACGTCGCGTCCGGTGCCATGCTCAAGAACATCGTCGACCGCGCCAAGACGAAGGCGGTGAAGGCGTCCATTCTCGGCGGCGACGACGTGGCGTTGAACGTCGAGCTGCTGGGAGAGGCCGTGGAGGACGAGTTCGTGGAGACACGAGGGTCGGTAATGGACGTCGATCCGGTGCAATGGTCGAGAATCAACGGCATGGACAACGGGCGCGTGGTCCGTATCCGTCCGGTTCCGCGCAAGGAAAAGGAGAACATGCAATGACCGTGCGACGGGTGATGGGCACGGAGACCGAATACGCGGTCTCGGCGCCCGCTGCCTCACATGCCAATCCGGTGCAGCTGTCGTTCGACGTAATCGGCGCTGCCGCCGATCCCGAACGTTCGCGCATACGCTGGGACTATCGTCAGGAGGACCCTGTCAACGACGCGCGGGGCACCCGTCTGGAGAGGGCCGCGGCCCGCCCCGACATGCTTACCGACGAGCCGCAGCTCAACATCGTCAACGTCATCGCCCCCAACGGCGGCCGCATGTACGTAGACCACGCGCACCCCGAATACTCGGCGCCGGAGACCACCGACCCGTTCGAGGCGGTGCGGTACGACCATGCCGGCGACCTGCTGATGCGGCGGGCGGCCGCGTCGGCGAGCGCGGGAACGGGGCACGACATCGTCCTGCACCGCAACAACGTCGACGGCAAGGGCGCCAGCTGGGGCACCCATGAGAACTACATGATGCTCAGATCGGTGCCGTTCGACACGGTGGCGGCGCTGATGACCGCCCATTTCGTCTCACGGCAGATCTACGCCGGATCCGGCCGCGTCGGCATAGGGGAGCGCAGCGAGACCGCCGGATACCAGCTCAGCCAGCGTGCCGACTACATCCACGCGATCCTCGGACTGCAGACCACCTTCGAACGCCCTATCGTCAACACGCGCGACGAATCCCACAGCCCATCCGATTATCGTCGCCTGCACGTGATCGTCGGCGACGCCAACCGCATGGACGTGCCGCAGACGCTCAAGCTGGGCGCCACCAGCATGCTGCTGTGGCTGGCCGAGCACGCGGACGAGACCGGCTATGATCTGGCAGCGCTGCTGGACTCCATGGCGCTCGTCGACCCCGTGTCGGCCATGCACACGGTGTCGCACGACTTGACGCTGCAGGCCGAGCTGCCGCTGCGCGACGGGGGCGTCACCAACGCGTGGATCATGCAGGTGAGGCTGCGGGCCGCCGTGTACGAGATGGGGGCGCTGGTGTACGGCACCGACACGCGCGGCGAGCCGCTGTGGCCGGACAAGCCCACCACCGGCATCATGGCGCTGTGGGGGCAGGCACTCGCCGACGTGGCCGCCATCCGGCATGCCGACGACGATACGAGACTGAATATGCAACCCGAGGCGTCGCGGGTGGAATGGCTGATGAAATGGCAGCTGCTGGAGCGTCTGCGCCGCAGGCACGGTTTGTCGTGGAACGATCCGAAACTGCGGGCGATCGACTTGGGGTGGGCCGCCTTGGACCCGGTCCGCTCGATATTCGAGAAGGTCAGGTCGCGCACCGAGCGCACGGTCGACGACCGGCAGGTCGCCGATGCCGCTGGCAATGCGCCGCAGACCACGCGCGCATGGCTGCGTGCCGCGGTCGTGAACCGGTATGCGAGCCAGGTGGTCGCTGTCTCATGGTCCCATCTGACCGTCCGCAGGCATGATGCGCCGCAGACGGGGGAGGAGTCGTACGGCAATGCGAGCCGTCCGATCGTCCGGCCGTCCGACCTGTGCTCGCTCGACATGTCCGATCCGTGCGCCTTCGACAAGGCGCACATGGCCGCGTTCGTGGACGGCACGCGAAACGCCGATGAGCTGATAACGCAAATCGATCGGAACATCACCGCCGGAAGGTAATATCGATACAGGCATGAAATGGCATTACCGTGGGCGCACCACTGGCCGATGCGCATCATGGGGCAGCCATGATGGCGAGCGATGACGATCAAAGGCGCGAACGCCACGACCAGAGACAACGACCGACAGACGAGGTTGATGCAGACATGGATTTGCGAGAAATGACACAGGCCGTCGCCCAAGTGGCGCGGCATGCCGGCAGGCACGCCCTTCAGGAGCAGGTGAACCCCCACGACCTATCCACGACGATGGTGTCGCCCGGCGAGACGAAATTCACTAGCGAGGTCAACACCCGGCTGATTCGCTATACCCGCGCGCGACTGTCCGAAATCGAACCGTTCCAGGGCTTCTGGGAGGAGCGTCCGGAGGACAACCAGCCGGGGGAGAGGTACTGGTGCGTCGGCAATATCGACGGAGCCATCAATTTCATCCGCAACATGGCCGAATGGACCGTGACCATCTCACTGTTCGAGTTCGACGAGCACTGCCATGCGTGCCCGATCATGGGTGTGGTCCATGCGCCCGCCATGGGCATCACGTACATGGCGGCGAAGGGCCAGGGCGCCATCAGGATACGCCGCAACCCCGTGGGCGGCGACAAGCGCGAGAAGGTCATGCCGTCGATCACTGCGACGTTGGATGGCTCCGTGGTCAGCTACGGCATGTCGTATGTGCCGGAGGAGTCCAAGCGGGCCCTGTCCGCGGTAGCCTCCATCGCGGGTAAACCGGCCGATATCAAGCGAGTGGGTCCGGCTTCGATGGATTTGTGCAAGGTGGCCGACGGCACGTACGACGCCTATTTCGAGCCTCACCTGCACAAGTGGGATGTTCCGGCCGTCTCGGCCGGCGCCGTCGTGGTATGGGAGGCGCAGGGGCGTCTGAGACAGTGGAACGGCGAGCTGATCCATTGGCGTCGCGAGAACGATGTCGTGGCGTCGAACGGCCTGATCGGCGACGAGCTGCAGCCGTATCTGCAGTGATCGGGCGCATACAGACATATGCAGGCGTCTGCCGGCGGTGACGAATACGTGCGTGCGTGGCAGATGTCTGCGATTCGGTGACGGCATGCCGGATGTCCGGCCTGTGCCGGCATCGGCGGAAGAAGAAAACCGGAAGGAAAGGGAGGTACGGATATGCCTCAGGAATTCGCTCACACGCAGTCGTCCTCGCAGAAGCAGGACACCGACGAACAGCTGAATGACGTGTCGATGGCGGCACAGGCCGAGACCGACGCGGCCGCGGACGCTCTCGACGCGGTGCTGGACGACATCGAATCCACGCTGGAATCCAACGCCGAGGAGTACGTGAACAGCTTCGTGCAAAAAGGCGGCGAATGATGCCGCAGCTGCGTGACAGCGGCAATCACGGGAGTTGGCAGGAAGCGCGGAGGTCTTCGCAGTTCCAAGGATTCGCCCGCATTTTCGGCGTGGAGACGGAGTACGGCGTATCGGTGACGGGTTCGGACCATCCGGTCGACGCGGCGCAGGTCGCGATGATGATGTTCCAGCCTGTCGTGTCCCGCGCGCGTTCCACGAACACGTACCTGACCAATGGTTCGCGGCTGTATCTCGACGTCGGCTCCCACCCGGAGTATGCGACCGCCGAGGCCCGCGATCCGATGGACGCCTTGCTGCAGGATCTGGCGGGGGAGCGGGTCATGGCCGGATTGGCCCTCGACGCGCAGGCCCGGCTTCGTGCCAGGTACGGGGACGGCGTGAACGTGCACGTGTTCAAGAACAACGCGGACTCGGCGGGCCACTCGTTCGGGTGTCACGAGAACTATCTCGTACGCCGATATGTGCCTCTGGAAACCGTCGAGCACGAGCTGCTGCCGTTCCTGATAACGAGGCAGCTGTACACCGGAGCCGGGCGGGTCACCGATCAGGGATTCGAGATCACGCAGCGGGCGGACTATCTGGATGAGGCGGTGTCATCGGCGACGACGCGGTCGCGCCCCATGGTCAACACGCGTGACGAACCGCACTCAGATCCGGATGAATTCCGCCGGCTGCATGTCATCATCGGCGACTCCAATCGTTCGCAATGGGCGACATGGATGAAACTCGCCGTGACGCATCTGATTATCTGCGTCATCGAGGAGGCCGCCCGGCTCGGTGAGGATTCCGGTTTCGCGTCGTGCGCGTTGGCCGATCCCGGTGCCGCGAACCGTGCGGTCAGCGCCGATCTGACATGCGTGACCGCCCGGCTTCGTCTTGCTGACGGCTCCGAGCCGGTGTCTGCCGTGCAGATGCAGCGCAGGTACCAGGCCGTCGTTCGTGATTTCATGGAACGTCATCATGATGCCGTTGACGACGCACTGCCGCGCACGGACGTGGATCAGATTCTTTCCGCATGGTCGCTGGTTCTTGACCAGTTGGAGGCCAGCGATGTGGAAGCGTTGTCGGACCGCGTCGACTGGGCGGCGAAATACCGCCTGTTCCAGGCGCTGAAACGCCGCAAGGGCGAAGTGACGGATGCCATGCGCGAACGGCTGGACATGGATTACCATGACATCGTCAACGGTTCGCTGTATCCGTCAATGCTGCGTCGAGGCGTGATGCGGCAGCTGGCCACGCCCCAGCAGGTGGAGCATGCCGTCTCGGAACCGCCGGCCGATACCCGTGCCGCGTTGCGCGGGGCCTTCGTCGCCAAGGTGCTGTCCACGCAATGCCGGTTCTCCTGCGACTGGACGCGATTGTCCGTCATGGCTCCCGAACGCAGCGAAGTCGTGCTGCTGGACCCCTTCGAATACCAGGCGAATGCCGACGTCCAACACCTGATGAACCTGCTATAACGCCCCGCTGGCGGCTGAGCCGTCGGCGAAGTCGACCGGGGGGAGGTAGGTGCCGACCGGAGGCGCCCCAGCCCAAGCCCAGATACGAAAAAGCCCCTGACTCTTCATTGGTCAGGGGCTGTATTTGTTCACCATGATAACGAAATCGGTGACAATGGCACGAACCGGACTTACTCGGTCACGGCCTTCTTCAGCAGGGAGCCGGCGGAGATGCGCACGCCGTAGGTCGCCGGGATCTCGATGATTTCGCCGGTGCGCGGGTTGCGGCCGGTGCGGGCAGCGCGCTTGACGCGCTCAGCGGAGAACAGGCCGGTGAGCTTCAGGCCTTCGCCGGACTGCATGGCCTCGACGAACACGTCCTGGAAAGCGTTAACGGCGGCCTCAGCCTGAGCCTTGGTCAGATTGGACTTCTGGGCGATCTTCGAAACGAGATCAGACTTGTTGTATGCCATAAAGCATCCTTCTTTGATCTGGGGGCTTCGATTGCCGAATCCCCGGTGTTCATCAATGATGATAGCGCATGATGTAGGCAAACGCCGCATTTTTTAAGGGTTTTCCACACTTTTTCCGGTTGTTGGGCGGTTATATGAGATTGTGTTTGTCGAGCCAGCGCATGGACAGCGCACCGAGAGGGATTCGCAGCCAGTAGAACAGCGCACGGTACAGCAACGTCGCGGAGAGCGCGATGCCCGCGGGCACGCCTGCCGCGCCGAACGAGAACGTCAGCGCCGCTTCGACGCCACCGAGGCCGCCGGGGGTCGGCACCGCGGAGCCGATGGCATTGGCGACCAGGAAGATGAACAGTGTCTCTAGCGGATTGGTCATCTGTCCGAACGCCAGCAGCGCCGCCCAGAATTCCAGTCCGGTGGCCACGTTGAGGATCAGCATGCCCAGCACGCTGAACGACAGCTCCTTGGGATTGGTGAGCACGTCGATCAGCTGCCGTGCGTAGGCCTTGACCAGGGGCAGCAGCCTGTCCGTCGCGTAATGCCGGATGGGTGGGATCATCATCGCCACGGCAAGCGCCATCAGCACGATGCCGACGATGACGATCAGGGTGTTCGTCGGAATCATGCTGCTAAGCGCGTCGCTGCCTGTGAATATGCCGATGACGAACAGCATGAGCACTGTGCCGCCATAATACACGGCCATGACGGCGCTCATGATCGCGGTGGCGGTCGTATTGCGGTAGCCGCTTTTGCGCAGGAACTGCAGGTTCACGAATGCGGGTCCGACGCCGGCGGGCATGGACACCATCGCGAATCCTTGCGCGACCTGTGACATGAAGATGCCGAGCGGGTTGCGCTTGTCGCGTTCGATGAAGGCCCCGAGCTCCAGCGCGGAGCCGAGCAGGGCGATGAGTTCGAAGACCAGGCAGACGATCGCCATCACCGGGTTGGCGTTCTTCACCGCGGAGATGACCTCGTCGGGCTTCAGTTGGGTGAAGATCACCACGACGGCGACGATCAGCAGCACCATGCCGATGAAGGAGCGCGGGCTGAACCGGGACAGGGACACCGGCTCCATGGCCTCGGCGGTCTCCTGCGGGGCCAGCGCGCGCATCTCGGCGCGCATGTCGTCCACGATGTGCTTGTTCCAGCCCGGCAGGGCCCGCGTGCCGGCGGGAACGGCCGCCTTCTGGATGAATGGGGTCAGCGAGATCATCGTGTCGTCGCCGAGTACGTCACGGCCTGCGGTGACCACGCGTTCGGGGCCGATGAGCACGGCGAGCAGCAACAGCAGTTGCACCTGATCCAGTGCGATGTTCGGGGCCGCGCTGGCGTCATCCCCGTTCTGCCATCCGGCTATGATCGGCGTGCCGGATTCCAGTCGCGCGAGGGTGTCCGGCGTGATGCGGCGATGCGTGTACCCGCGCTTGTTCGCCACCGACAGGAAACGCAGCAATGCGATGGCGTCCTTGTCGGACAACGTGTTGAGGTTGCACTCGTGCATGATGTCGTCGCCGTGCAGCACCAGGATCGAAGTCTCGCCGGTGTCGGCCACGCCGTAGATCTTGGGGGTGGGCAGGCCCGCATTGCGCAATCCCAGAATCATCGCCATATGGTGCTGGGTCGCCTCTCTCGGCGAGCGGTCGCGCCGCATGGCGACGCCGGTGAACCGGACCCACTGCCACAGCTGTTTGACGTAGCCCGCCGTGCGCGCCTGGCTGTCCAGAGCGGAGACGACGAAGGCCCGTCCCCAATCATCCACGGCGTCGTACAGTCGAGATCCTTCGACCAGATCGTCGTCGAGGGTCGAGGCGAGGGAGCCATGGGACAGGTCGACGTCCATGCGGCGCTTCAGCGAGGTGATATGCAGTCCGATGCCGTTGAGCGCCTGCACGAGATCCTCGCCCCATGCGCCCTGGTTCTTGGTGCCGGCTGCGAACCGGATCAGCATGCCGACCAGCCGGCCTACGGACAGGGACACGATAACTCCGGTCACGGAGTTGATCGACAGCAGGATCAGGATGGCCGACGAGATGTAGAGGATGTTCCATCCCCATTTGACCGTCGATCGTGTACGCCGAGGCCCCGCGACGGTCAACAATGCCGCGGAACCCGCGTAGAAGTCCGGCAGCAGTCCCGTTCCGATGATCGAGCTCGGCGAACACAGCGCGGTGATAAGTGTGAAGTTCCCGAAGGTCGACACGGCCATCGATATGCCCCAGACGGTCGCTAGGCCACCGAACATGGCGAGTAGGGCCAACGCCGATTGCAGCCACTCCCGTCCCACCAGCAGCTGGACGATGGCCATAACGGCGATGGTCACGATGGTCAGCTGCTGCAGCATCGAGGTCGGAAGATCGACCATCCAGTTCAGTGCACGTCCGGCGCTGTGGGCATCGGACTCGACTCCCGTGACGAAACCGCTCAGGTAGATGGAGGACAGTATGGCCACCGCCGCGAGCAGCACGGCGGAGACGGCGTGGACCAGATCGCCGAAATCGTGGATGCGGCGCGGTGCGACGTCCTCGATGACCGGGTGGGCCGTGGTGCCGGATACGTCGTCGCTCATCGGACGCGCGTCCAGCGACGCCTTGGAATCGTCATCGCCGGACGTTGCGGTTATCGTCTGATCGTTCATCACCGTTCCTGTGCTGATTGATCGTCGATGGAAATGGGAATTATCGGACGGCTCAGCGGTCGAAGTCGACCAGCGCGCCGGCGACGCCCGTGTAGGTGGCGGGGGTCAGCGCCTTGAGCCGCGCGGCCGTGGCGGGGTCGAAGGACTGCTGGTCGATGAAGCGCTCGACCGCCTCCTTGCTGATCTCATGGCCGCGCATGAGTTCCTTGACCTTCTCGTACGGCTTGTCCATGCCGGGCAGGCCCTTGAGCTCGCAGGCGCGCATCGCGGTCTGGATCGGCTCGCCGAGCACCTCCCAGTTGGAGTCGAGTTCGCGTTCGATGACGATGTCGTTCGGGTGGATGGACTTGAGTCCTCCCATCAGGTTGTACAGGGCGAGCTGCGAGTAGCCGAGCGCCGAACCGATGTTGCGCTGGGTGGTCGAATCGGTCAGGTCGCGCTGCCAACGGGACTCCACCAGCGTGGCGGAGAGCGTGTCGAGCAGCGAGCAGGACAGTTCGAAGTTGGCCTCGGCGTTCTCGAAGCGGATCGGGTTGACCTTGTGCGGCATCGTGGAGGAGCCGGTGGCGCCCTTGACGGGCACCTGGGCGAACACGCCGCGCGAGATGTACATCCACACGTCCACGCACAGGTTGTGCATGATGCGGTTCGCGTGGGAGACGGTCGAGTAGAGCTCGGCCTGCCAGTCGTGGCTTTCGATCTGCGTGGTCAGCGGGTTCCAGGTCAGGCCCATGCGGTTGGTGACGAACTCGCGGGAGACGGCGATCCAGTCGACGTCCGGGCAGGCGGCCAGATGCGCGCCGAAGGTGCCGGTCGCGCCGTTGATCTTGCCCAGGTACTCCTGGTTCTCGATGTGCCTCAGCTGACGGTTCAGACGGTAGACGTAGACGGCGAGCTCCTTGCCGAGCGTGGTCGGTGTGGCCGGCTGGCCGTGGGTGAGGGAGAGCAGGGCCTTGTCCTTGTATTCCTCGGCCTTGGCGGCGAGGTGGTCGATGATCTCCTTGAACGCCGGCGTCCATACCTGCTCCATCGCGTTCTTCACGCAACGGGCGGTGGACAGGTTGTTGATGTCCTCGGAGGTGCAGGCGAAGTGCACAAGGGTCTTGAGCGCGTCGTTGATGTGGGTGAGCTCGGCCGGCGCTTTGTCGAGCTGGTCGTCGATGTAGTATTCCACGGCCTTCACGTCATGGTGGGTGACGGCCTCGTGCGCGGCATGCTGCTTGATGCCTTCGGCGCCGAAGTCCTCGGGGATGGCCCGCAGGAAGGCGATCTCGGCGTCGGTGAACGGCTCCACGCCTTCGACGATCGGCTGGTTGCCGTTGCCGTCGAAGCCGTTGGCCAGCAGGATCATCCATTCGACTTCGACGCGCATGCGCTCGCGGTTCAGCGCCGGCTCGCTCAGATATTCGACGAGAGGTGCGGTCTGCTTGTGGTAGCGTCCGTCGAGCGGGGTCAATGCAATTGCGGGGGTGATGTCAGTAAGCTTCATAGCATCCCAGATTACTTCCAGCCGTAAACCTGATGCGAAACCGATGCGTGTTCGTTTCGCCCCCGTTCCTGATGCCTTCTTCGTCCCGGCATGTCGTTCTCCTCTCGTTTTCATCTGCTGACTGCTGTTTCCCCCGTGTTTCCGGTGCGTGCACGCCCGTCAGTCATGCGACATGCGCCCCTCGTAGTATCGGGTGTCGATGAGTTCGCCGTCGATGATCTGCTGGAAATGCCGTTCGTGCGCGTCCACGGCGGGCGAGCCGAGATCGGTGGCGTTGCGGTACGCGGCCTGATGGTATTTGAGCCAATGGGATATCTCCTTGGTCTTCGGCGCGTCGGCCACCAGTGCTCCGGCGTAGTTCGACTCGACCGAACCGGTGTTCTGGCCGGGCGTGCACGACCCGTCGGCGTTCACCGTCGGCGGCGTGACGCCGGTGGTCTGCGTGACTTTGCCCCTTACGGTGAGCCATTGTTCGGTCGAAGGGTTGCGGCCGCCATCGAGCGAGGCGACGAGCTCGTCCTCGATCTCTATGCTGGTCACCCAGGTCTTGGGCGGTATCGGATGATTGGCGACAGGAGAGCCGGCGGTCACCACGTGATCGATGGCGTAGGAGTCCTTCAGGTCGGAGGCCAGGGCCGCGGCCACGATGCCGCCCTGGGAATGCCCCACCAATGCCACCGGCTCGTCCTTGCCGATGCCGGCTTGTCTCATGGCTTCCTCGACCATGCGGAAGCTGTCCGCGTTCCTGCGTCGGTTGGCGTTGGAGCTCATGAGTTCGAGGTTCTGCTCCCATCCGAACGGCGAATCGTCCTGCCCGTCCGTGCCCGGTATCAGGATTAGCCAGCCTGTCGTCCCATCGGAACGGCGGTATCGCTGGACCGCTATCGTCGCATAACTGAGTCCGCTGTTAAGGGTGATCTTGCCTAGGCGTTCCTCGGCGAGCCGTCGGAGGTTTTCCATGGACGAGGCCACGGAATGCGAGGCCCTGGCCACCTGAGACGTGGATTGCACCTCACGCACGGTGAGTTTGTTGCCCTGCATGGCGTTCTTGAACTTCGACGTGTACTTTGCGATGCGTTCCGCGGCGCCGGCGACCTGGGTACCGCCGAGGATGTGCGCGATGCGGTTGTTCGTGATGCGTCCCGCCAGCGATGCCAGCAGCTCCTCATCCATTTTCGATGTGGCATCGAGCGCCCGCACGGGGTTGAGCTTGCCGTCCTTGATGGAGCCCGAGACGAATCCGTAGAGCGACAGCATCCCCAGCGTGTTCCATCCGACGCTGGGCAGCACGGTCGTCATGATCTGCGCGGCCTTGCGAAGTTTCGTCTCCGCCTTGGTCTCCGCTTCGTCATACAGGCTGTGGGCGCGGGCGATCAGATCGGCGACCTGTTCCAGGTCCCCGGCGAGCGTGGCGCACTCCCGCGCGTGGGTGACGCATTGCTCCAGCAGACGCGCATATGGCATGGAGACGTGACCGGGTTCTCCATCGCCGCCGCTGCCGGCCAGCGCAGGGCAGAACGCCGCGCCCGCACGGTCCTTTCGGAGCTGGTCGTGGACCACCGACCAGAAGAACCCCGCGCCCTTCATCTCCTTCGCCTGATTGCGCAGCGATGCCACGGCGGCCGTATATCGTTCACGGGTTGCCGGGGCGTATTGCGTGCCTCCGTGTATCGACGAAGTGACCATCCAGTTCATGATGAGCCTCCGCTCCAGGCGAGTTGCCCGGTCTGCCGCACGCGGTCGTCGATGGATGCCGCCAACCTCGTATCGCGGTCCAATGTTCGTGCGCACAGTGTCGCCGCATTGCCGGTCCAATCCAGGTTCTTGGCGGCGGCCATCGCGGTTCTGGACTGTTCCAGCGCGTTGGAGGTCAGCCGTTGCAGGGAGCCGATGCGCTCCCGGCTGGACCCGACAGCGGTGCGGCAAGGGCAGTCGGCGCCGGCGATCGACGCCATCGCGTTCCCCCATATCGGGAACGCGCCGTTGAAGATAGTGCAGGTGTTCATGGTTCCATGAACGCATGCACGGCCATCCGCGCGCAAGCGGAGCGGAACATGTGGTCGAAGGCTCCCGACTTATCCACACACTCGGCGTGTCATCCACAGCAAATGTGGACGACGAGACCGGCGCCGTCGCGGAGCACTGAATGGAGTGATGCGCAATGGCGCCCTCGCTGGCGGGCTGAGCCGTGAAGCGAGTAGAGGGGCTGTTTGCAGGCGAAGCCGCCTGGGGCGGTCCCGGGTGCCTCTCATCCGCAGCGCCACTTGTGCCGTGGCCCGTCTTTCCATCAGGGGAGAATCGACCTGACTTCGCCGCCGATTGCCGTGCTAAGGATGCTGTGCCGGGATGGCCACACCAGGGGGAAAAACATGGGAAAAATGCATTGTGTGGCTTTTGTTGTGCCACACAATGGAATGTGAGCCTTCTCATTACGTGGTATGGCAGAAAGCGAATCACAGAAACCGCCATTTTCCAATGATTCGGGAAAACGCTCTGATACCGGCGTTGCCACACCAGCCCAAAAACCGTCGAAAATCGTGTGGTGTGGTACACGGGCAGCCGGAACCGGACAGCTGGAACCAGGCGGCGCCCGGGCCAATCACCATGGCTTGGTGGTGGAGTTTGTGTTGGAGGAGCTTTTGCCCTTACCGCCTTTGGAGCCGTTCTGCGAGTTGGACTGCTGATTCGACTTCAGTAGGTCGTCCACTTGCTTGCGCTGCTCCTGCGTCAGACCGCCGCTCTGCTTGGCGTTGCCGTCCGATCCGGGCGCGGTCTGCGCGTTGGAGGTTTCGGTGTTTTGCTGCTTCTGGAGCTGCGCGTTGATGCGTTCGGTCAGCGTGGCGGAGACTGACGCGTTGGTGTCGATCACGTTCTTGACTTGCGGCAGTAGCAACGCGGACCATGCGGCCGCGTCTGCGAACCTGGCGTCGGCTTTTTGCTGGAGTGCGCTGAGCGTCGACAGGTCGGCGTCATCCTTGGAAGCGGCCTTCAGATTGCCGTTCAGTTGCGAGGTGGCATCGTCGAATGCGGTGACAGCGATGAGGTTCGCGCCGGCCGCGATGCCCGCGCACAGGCAGGCCATCGCGACGATGCCGATCAGGATGCGCGACCATAGCGGAGTGCGCGCTACTGCGCGGTCTTTCGCCTCGCGGCCGTTCGCCTCGCGCTTCTTCACTGTGTTGCTTTTCATCGCACGATTCGTTGATTTCCGGGATTTCATAGCATCCTCCGTGACATGGCGATCCATGCGCCGATCTCCCAGGCGAGCAGCAGGCCCAGCGCCACGGCGAACGGCCATATCACGGGAATCGTACGCTCCCGCCGTTTGACCGTCTGGGTGAGCCTCCACTGTCTTGATGCCTTGGCGGACACGGCCTGTTCGATGGTGTGCGAGGCGTCCACGTGCAGGTATGAGCCGCCCATCTCATCGGCGATGGATTCCAGCGTGGCCTCGTCGAGCTTGGATATTCCTGGCTTGCCGGTCGTCGGGTCGGTCACCCACTGCCCGTCGGATTGCTGTCCCGTTGCTGTGCCGTCGCTGGCCATCGGTATCTTGCCACCCGCATCAGAGCCCACGCCGATGGTGAACGAGTCGTCAAGGTACCGCCTCAGCGCAGAATAGCTACGGCGTGCGGTGTCGGAGGTCTGCTCGCCGTCCGTGATCACATACAGCACGATGATGTCATCGGGATGTTGATCCCTGATTGATTTGAGCGACAGCATCAGCTGGTCGAGCGGCGTGTCGAGACTCGATCCGGCCGATGTGGACGTGGATTCGACGGCCAGCGTGTCGGCCCAGCCGTCAATGGCGATGGAGTCCGGAGTCAACGGCACATCCAGGGTGCCGCTCGCGCCGAAGCGCAATGCGGCGAAACTGGAATCGGCGTACGTCGACGTGATGCCCTTCACGATGCGCTTGGCCGCGTCAAGACGGCTGATTGTACCCGAGGAGCCGTATTCCGCGTCCTTGACCGCCATCGATCCGGTGACGTCGACCGCCACCATGACATCGGTGGCATTGATAGCCCGGCTGGTGGTGGTCGTCACGATGCTGGGCGTCAGCATCATCACGGCGGCGAGCAGGAACATTATCACCCTGCGTATGCAGGCGGTCAGCGTCTCATCGCTGGAGCGCCTGCGCCGCACATGCACGACGACCACCGCGACCGCGAACGCCAGCATGAGCGCCGCGATCGCGCCGCCCGCGATCCAACCCAGAGCCGGGGCGAATGTCATCGGTCTCATCGTCTCAACCTCCATGCCAGTATCATCCATATCGCAAGCAGCACGACCAGCATCAGCGTCCACCATCCCGGCGCGTCGATCAGCGCGGCCTGGCTTGACCGTCGGCTTTCGCTGGTACGCCGGCTGTCAATCTGCCTCACCAGCTCGTTGATGTCGGATGAGCCCGACTGGGTGAGGAACGTTCCGCCGCGGGACTCGATCTGCTGCTTCATCTCGGTGGTTGTGGCGTCGCCCTCGCTCTGGCGTGGCCCGGAGAACAGGCCGTCCACGCTGATATGCGAAGCTTCGGCCATATCGAGCGCCTGGGCGAGTGAATACGTCGGCGTGCCGGACGCCACGTTGTCTGTGGCGAGCACGATCGAGGCGGGGCGCTGCCGTGCGGCGCCGGACGTGTCGCCATAGGCGAAGCCGGGTATCATCGCGGCGCAGCTGACCAGCCCGTCCCCGATCAGTGATGTCGAGTTCTTGCGGTTCTGCGTGCCTTCCAGCCAATCGGCGATCTTTTGGTAGTCCTTGTCGCTCATCTTGTCGATGTCGTCCTGCGATTCGACGCCACGGAGCGCGTCCGCCGCCTTGGTCAGCTGGCTGGAGACCAGGTCGTAGTCGTCGGTCAGGGGGAACACCGTGCGCGATGTCGAGTTGAAGATGCTCAGGGCGATGCGTTCTCCCCGGAAATGGCTCACCAGTTCCAGATATGTTTCGATGACCGCCCGGTCATAGGGGAGCGCCGAACCTGACACGTCGAGGCACAACACGATGTCGCGACTGCTGGAGCGTTCCGCGTCGCGGTCCACATGCGCCGGTCTGGCGATAAGAACCGTGCAGATGGCCAGCGCCGCCACCAGCGCCGCCACGGCGATCCGCCCCAGCAATCGCCACAGATGGAACAGATGCGATGCATGCTCGGTATTGAGGTCGTCGTCAAGACTGTATACCGGCATGCCGTCCCGCGGGGGACGCCTGCGGCCTCGGAAGATCGCGATGACGGCCACCAGCACTGCCGCGACGAGCACGGCCGCCACGGCGGCATACGGCCACAGCCAATGGATGCTCATGTCGTTCGTGGTCATCAGCGCCACCTTTCCACGAGGTTCAGCACCCAGTCGGCGGCCTGTTCCACGGTGGCGTCCTTCGCCTGCGCATTGAACTCGGCGTTCGCGAACTCCGGCGGATACAGCGCGGCTATGGTCTGGCGCAGCAGCGTGAAACCGTGGACTCCCGAATCACCTGCCAGGGAGCCTGCGGAACGTGACGCGATCTCCTGCAGCGTCGTCGAACCGAGCTCCGCGCTGCTGGCCTGCGACGCGAAGTCCCTCGCCACGGCGGCGAGCTCGACGAAGGCGTCCTCGCGCGAAAGCTTCCCGGCCCCGTTGCGCTCCACGATGTCATGCACGCGGCTTTTCCACTGCGAGACGGGGGCGAGGGCGTTGTGAGACCCTCGGGGAGCGGCTACGCGTTTCGCACGTCGAGGACGGGACATGATGACGATCGCCACAATCAGGATCAGCAACGCGATGAAGCACGCCATCGTCACTATGGGCAGCAGAGACGCGACGGGCACATCCGTCACGGGATGCAGGTCGTTCACGTCCACGGCTGCGGCCAGCGTCGACGAGGTCACGAAACCGTTCATGACGTTCATGCAGGCACCTCCGACGTCAGGTTCAGCGATGGCGGCACGCGCAGCTGATTGCGGATGGAACGGCCGAGCGAACGCGACACCAGCCGCACGAAGGCATCGAACATCATGTCGCTCGACGCGGCGCGGATCATTCGCGAACCATGTTTGGCGAGTTCGTGCTCCAGAGCGGCGCACACGTATCTGCGATGCAGCGCCACCTCTTCCGCGGCCTTCGCGTTGCGCAGCAGGGCGGGGATGCGGCGCCCGGATTTTCCGTCATACCATTCGCGGGCGGCCTCGGACGGGTCGAAGGGGTTGGCCGTCGCCACGGTGATCAGCACCACGGGGTGGGTGGCGGCTATGGCGCCGATGACGTTGATGTGACGCTTGCGCAGGGCCAGCTCGTCGGTGGCAAGCACGATGAGCGCCTGACGGTCGCGTATGCGGCGCGCGTAATCCAGCAGAGCGTCGATGTTGCGGCCGTATGACCAATCCCGCCGCAAGGCGTCGTCCAGCGTGCGCTCGAACTGCGCGAACCCGCCGTTGAACGGCATGCGCGTGATGCTGTGGGCGTCGGCGAACACCAGGGAGACGTCATCGCTGCGCCGCAGCGACAGCGCGGCGAACATGCGCAGCGCGTTGCCTGCGACCGCGTAGGCCGGCTCGCCTGACGCGCATCCTCCGGTCATCTCCTCGCCGACATCGCACAGCAGCCACACCTGGCTGGTCGCCTGGCGCGCATGCTGCACGACCATCGGGCGGCCGAGACGGGCGCTGGCTTTCCAATCGATGAGACGCGCCTCGTCCCCCGGCCCGTAGACGCGGATGTCCATCGGGTCGTCATTGCCTCCACGCCGGTTCGAGGCGTGCTCGCCCTCCAGGACGCCCAGCGCCTTGCGAACGGTCGGAAGGCTCAGCGAATTGCCCAGCGCCTCGATCTTCCTGCGGATCCGGTCGTCGGAAGATGAGGAGTGTGAGGGGTGTGAGCCATCGATCATGGGACGTGAACCGTTTCCACGATCCGATCGATCACCTGGTCGCTGGTCACGCCGTCGGCCAGCGCCTCGAAGGTCAGGATCACACGGTGCCTGAGCACTTCGTGGACCATCATCTTCACATCCTCGGGGATGACGTAATCCCGGCCGGCGAGCAGCGCGTTGGCCTGCCCGCTGCGGATCAAGGCGATCGACGCGCGGGGGCTCGCACCGAGGCGGACCGTCGAGCTCAGGCCCTTCAGCGGCTTGTTTCCGGCACCGCGCGAGGTCGCCACCAGATCGACGGCGTAGCGCATGATCGCCTCCGACACATGGACGCGCCGCGCCGATTTGCGCAGAAACTTCACATCCTGAATGGTGATCGTGTCGGACGGCAGTGATTTCGGATCGAACATGTCGGTGCCGCGGCGCGTGAGCATCGCCAGCATGCTCGTCTCCTCGTCGGCCTTGGGATAGGTCATGACGGCCTTCATCATGAATCGGTCCATCTGGGCTTCCGGCAGGTTGAACGTGCCCTCCTCCTCGATGGGGTTCTCGGTGGCGATTACCATGAACGGCTTGGGCAGCTCGATGCGTTCGCCGCCGATCGTCGTGGCGCCTTCCGCCATGGCCTCAAGCATCGCCGACTGCGTTTTGGCGTTGGAACGGTTGATCTCGTCGAGCAATACGAAATTGGCGTGGATCGGGCCGATCTGGGTGGAGAACCGCTGGGTGGAGAAGTCAAACACCTGGGTGCCCACCAGATCGGACGGCATGAGGTCGGGCGTGCATTGCACTCGGCGGAACGTTCCCGAGACCGAGGTGGCCAGCGTCTGGGCCGCGGTGGTCTTGGCCAGGCCGGGCACGGATTCGATGAGGATGTGGCCGCCTGCGACCATCGTGGCTATCAGCGCTTCGCGCAAGTCGGACTGTCCGACCAGCGTCTGGGCGAATCTGGCGCGGATGCGGTCGGTGAGTTGCCGTGCGCGTCGCAGGTCATCCTGCGTCAGCGCGGCGGAAGGCGCCGGCACGGGCGTGCGCATGGGGGCGGCCGGCATGGCGCCCGTCATGGGGATCGCGTTCGCGAGCTGGGACGGCATTGAAGGTTTCGAGGTGAATAAAGCCATGCTGCCCACCTTACCGTGACGAAGCAACCGCGGAGTGGGGATCGGGCCGATCCGCCTGCGCCGATGGCAGTGACCAGTCGACCGGTTCCGCGCCCATGGAGACCAGCGCTTGGTTGGCGCGGGAGAACGGGTGGGAGCCGAAGAACCCGCGGGATGCGGACAGAGGGCTGGGATGCGGCGAGGCGATGATGGTCGCGTTGGTGAGCAGCGGCGCGAGGCTCTGCGCGTTGCGCCCCCAGAGGATCGCCACCAGCGGCTTCGGCTTGCCGTCCGCGTCCACCCGGGCGTTAAGGGCGCGGATGGCGGCCTCGGTGATGGTCTCCCATCCCTTGCCCTGATGGCTGTTGGGGCGTCCCACGCCGACGGTCAGGCACCTGTTCAGCAGCATCACGCCGCGCTGGGTCCAGGGTGTCAGGTCACCGTTGGCGGGCATCGGCACGTGCATGTCGTCGACGAGCTCGCGGTAGATGTTGACCAGGCTCTTCGGCAGCGGTCGGACGTCGGGCGCCACGCAGAAGCTCAGGCCGACCGGATGCCCCGGAGTCGGGTAGGGATCCTGCCCGACGATCAGCACCTTGATCGAGTCGAATGGAATTGTGAAGGCTCTGAGGATATTATGGCTTGCGGGCAGGTACTGACGTCCTGCCTGCAGTTCGGAGCGGAGGAAATCGCCCATGTGATGGACCTGCGGCTCCACGTCCTGCAGCGCGGCGGCCCATCCGGGCTCCACGAGCTGCGACAATGGTTTGACTGGATGTTGACTCATGGCCTCTACTGTAGCGAGCGTGTCGAAGCTGTGCATATCCGGTGCATGACTGACGGCCGTCGCGCACTTGGGACACCATGGCCGGTAGACTTGACGAACGATACGGAAGGGTGATTATGGCCAAGGACAAGGAAACATACGATTCGTATGCCAAAGACGTGTTCGACAATCCTCCGGCAGGTCCGGTGGGCGTGCATCGGGGCGCGCGGTCGGCCGGGGCGCGCATGACGCCTTTCCTGATCGTGTTGCTTGTGGTGGCCCTGGCGGGCGTCGGCACATGGGGTGTGCTGTCGGGAATGTTCTCCGACGTGCTCTTCGGGAACAACGGCACGTCGCAGGCGGCCGACGACAAGGCGTCCGACAGCGGCGACTCGAAGACCGGCGACACGACGAAGTCCGGCACGGGCGAGCAGTCCACTTCTAGTTCGACTGACGGTTCCTCCGACACGGCTTCCAATACCTCCACGGATTCCGCCCAGAGCGATACGACATCGAGCAGCAGCGACGGTTCGGCCGATGCCACCGACACGAACGGGCAGGGGACGGACTCCACCGCCTCGTCCGACGCGCAGTCGACGCCGCCGGCCACCGCCGAGGCGAACAAGGCCACTTCCGTCCGCGTGATCAACGGAACCAAGATCTCCGGTCACGCCGCCAGCCGTGCGTACACGCTCAAGCAGGCCGGATACAAGAACGTCGTCTCCGCCAACCCCTCCGGTACGTTGCCCGCGAGCACCGTGGTCTGGTACCAGAACGAGACCGATGCGGCGACCGCGAAGGACATCGCCGTGACCTTGGGCATCTCCGACGTGCGGCAGATGTCGGGCATCTCCGCACCCGTCGTCGTCGTGCTGATGCAGTGACCGTACATCGGCCGAGAATCCGCGTCCCCGTAGGCTTTGTGCGAATGTCCCCTAGTACCGTACAATGATATGGAGTCGCGAGGTGGGGGATGCGGTGCGGTTTTGAGCTCTCTTCCGTTTGTTCGCGGCATAGGAACAAGGGAAAGAATATAACAATGGCACAGGGAACTGTGAAGTTCTTCAGCGCTGGCAAGGGTTACGGATTCATTACCTCTGATGCTGGTGGGGATGATGTGTTCGTGCACTACTCGGTTATTCAAGCCGATGGTTTCAAGACGCTGAACGAGGGCGATAAGGTCGAGTACGAGGCCGAACGTGGGCCGAAGGGAATGCAGGCCACGAAAGTGGTCAAGCTCTGAATCGTGCGAGGCTTTGCGCGTCATCGAAGCTCCGGTACCCAATGGGTGCCGGAGCTTTTTCCTTTTCTTTCGGCTTTACCGGATCGGTATCGGCATGCTCCGGCCTTCGCGGATCACGCGATGATTTCAAGCCAACAGCGCAATCCTCATGAATATGTTGGCACTCGGGCACCGAGAGTGCTAATCTCCCAATTAGCACTCGGGGAGTGAGAGTGACAGCCGGCAGCTGACGGTCGGCGGCCACGCCTCGCCCCCAGGTGAGATTCAGTACCGTGAAGCCATTTGGAGGATACACAACCATGGCAAAGATCATTGCATACGACGAGGAAGCTCGTCAGGGCATGCTTGCGGGTCTCGACAAGCTCGCCAACACCGTGAAGGTCACTCTGGGCCCGAAGGGCCGCAATGTGGTGCTCGACAAGTCCTATGGCGCACCGACCATCACCAACGATGGCGTCTCCATCGCCAAGGAAATCGATCTTGAGGATCCGTACGAGCGCATCGGCGCCGAGCTGGTCAAGGAAGTCGCCAAGAAGACCGACGACGTCGCGGGCGACGGAACCACCACCGCCACCGTGCTGGCCCAGTCCCTCGTGCACGAAGGCCTGAAGAACGTTGTCGCCGGCTCCAACCCGATCGCGCTGCGTCGCGGCATCGAGAAGGCCACCGACACCATCGTCAAGGAACTGGTCGCCGCCGCCAAGGACGTGGAGACCAAGGACCAGATCGCCGCCACCGCCACGATCTCCGCAGCCGACCCCGAGGTTGGCGAGAAGATCGCCGAGGCTCTGGACAAGGTCGGTCAGGACGGCGTCGTGACCGTCGAGGACAACAACCGCTTCGGCCTTGACCTTGAGTTCACCGAGGGCATGCGTTTCGACAAGGGCTACATCGCCCCGTACTTCGTGACCAACGCGGACGACCAGACCGCGGTTCTTGAGGATCCGTACATCCTCCTGACCTCCGGCAAGGTTTCCAGCCAGCAGGACGTCGTCCACATCGCCGAGCTCGTCATGAAGTCCGGCAAGCCGCTGCTGATCATCGCCGAGGACGTCGACGGCGAGGCGCTGCCGACCCTCATCCTGAACAAGATCCGCGGCACCTTCAACTCCTGCGCCGTCAAGGCCCCCGGCTTCGGCGACCGTCGCAAGGCGATGCTGCAGGATATGGCCATCCTGACCGGTGCTCAGGTCGTGTCCGACGAGCTGGGTCTCAAGCTCGACTCCATCGACATGTCCGTGCTCGGCACCGCCAAGAAGGTCATCGTCTCCAAGGACGAGACCACCATCGTTTCCGGCGGCGGCGACAAGGCCGACGTCGAGGCTCGCGTGGCCCAGATTCGCGCCGAGATCGAGAAGACCGACTCCGATTACGACCGTGAGAAGCTGCAGGAGCGTCTCGCCAAGCTGGCCGGCGGCGTCGCCGTCATCAAAGTCGGCGCGGCCACCGAGGTCGAGGCCAAGGAGCGTAAGCACCGCATCGAAGACGCCGTGCGCAACGCCAAGGCCGCTATCGAAGAGGGCCTGCTGCCCGGCGGTGGCGTGGCGCTCGTCCAGGCTGCCAAGAAGGCCGAGTCCGCAGAAGCCGTCACTTCGCTGACCGGCGAAGAGGCCACTGGTGCCGCCATCGTGTTCCGCGCCATCGAGGCCCCGATCAAGCAGATCGCCGAGAACTCCGGCGTGTCCGGTGACGTGGTGTTCAACAAGGTTCGCGAGCTGCCGGAGGGTCAGGGTTTCAACGCCGCCACCGACACCTACGAGGATCTGCTGGCCGCCGGCGTCGCCGACCCGGTCAAGGTCACCCGCTCCGCTCTGCAGAACGCCGCGTCCATCGCCGGCCTGTTCCTGACCACCGAAGCGGTTGTCGCCAACAAGCCGGAACCGAAGGCCGCCGCTCCGGCCGCCGGCGCCGACATGGGCTACTGATCCGCTCTCGGAATCCGCCATCGCAGCGCGGTAGCGCGTTGCAGCAGCGGATGCCGTAACACGGATTTGCCGCGATGTGAAGGGCTTCGACCTGTTGAGGGTCGGAGCCCTTTTCGTATGTCTGCGGGCGTACCGGAGCGGATCACCGCCGTGATACTGTTCAGCCGGAAGCGAACAGTCGGGACGCCTGCGCTTCGGCGTCGGCGTAGACGGTGGATGCCTGGGTGAGCGCCTGCTGGATGGATTCCAGCGACGCCTCCATCTGCTGCTGTGCCGCACGCCACTGCGCGCTCACCGAAGTGAACTGCGTGGCGGCACCGCCACGCCAGGCGTCCTGGAGACCGTTGAGGTTCGTATACATTCCGTTGACCGCCTGCCGGATGGCGGCGATGGACGCCGAAACGGCGGCGGAGGAGGATTGGATCCGTTCGGAATCCACTTGATATTGGGGCATGGTTGTTCCTTTCCTGTATTGTTCTGTTTTCGCCCGGTGACGTTGAAGCGTCCGGCCGGTAATGTGGAGGATATGACATTGCGAACGATGAGATACGGAAAAACGGATGATGTGGTCGAAGGCTCGGCCATTTTGGGGGTTATCGGCGTGTCGCGCGACGGATTTTCTCTGTGGAAACGGCTGTTTTCCGCGGTTTTGACGGTGCTGGTCATAACAATGTGGATAACTTCGCCCGGTGCGGTCGCATACGCCGCCGGGGACGATTCGTCGTCCTCGGACCAGGGGCAGGCCACGTTCTCCCAGGACATAACCGATCCCTACAACGTGCTCGGCTCCAATCTGACGAAAGTTACGGACGCCATATCCAGCACCTACGACAGCACCGGCGTGTCGGTCAAGCTGTCATACATGCTGCATTTCGAGGGGGTAGAGGACCCCGACCAATGGGCGCAGGAGGCGTTGGACGCCACCAACCCCAAACCGAACACCGTGCTGCTGGCCGTGGCCCTCAACGACGGCAAGCTCGTGGTCGCCGTCTCCGGCAACTCGGAATCGTGGCTGTACAACAAGACCACGTCGGACCAGCTGCTGAAAAGCGCCTACGGGCCGGTCAGCGGCAGGAACCCCGACTGGTCCGGCTCGGCGATCGCCATGATGGATTCCATCGCCACGATCAAGACGACCACAGCGCAGCGCGGCACGGTGTGGAAATGGGTGGGCATATCCGTGATGTGCGGCGTGCTGGTGGTTCTGATCGTCATCGGCGTCGTGACGGTGGTTCGCCGTCGTCGCGATACGAAGGGCAAGCAGCCGGATGCCGAGAAGGACGCAGGAAAATCTACAGAGAAAGCCACGAAGAAAGGCACGGGCAAGTCCGCCAAGAAGCGGCGCTCCAAGGGTGATGCAGCCGAGTCGGACTCCACGGCGGAGGACGGCGGCGGGCCGCAGTCCGCTTCAAGTGAATCCGACGGGCAGTCCGCTCCGTCCGTACCCATGACGCGCCGCGAACGGAGGGAGGCATCCCGGCGCGGAAAGCGGTTCGGAACGTCGTCGGCCGCCACCGCGCCCAAGCCGGGCAACACCGACGAAGCCGCCGACGAAGGCTCCCGGAAGCGTTTCGACGCGTGGCTGGCGTCCATTGTCCCGCAAGACACAGATGGTGTTCAGGAAACATCCAGAACATCGAGTCAAGCTGGTAACCATGAGCAAGCCGATTGAAGCATCCATTGTTGTTGTCGACGACGAACCGTCCATCCGTGAACTGCTCGTCGCATCCCTGCATTTCGCCGGATTCTATGTGGCCACCGCCGCATCGGGCTCCGAAGCCATCGAGGTGATCGAGAAGACCCAGCCCGACCTGATCGTCCTTGACGTCATGCTCCCTGACATCGACGGATTCACCGTGACCCGCCGCATCCGGCAGGAGGGCATTGGCGCCCCCGTGCTGTTCCTCACCGCCCGCGACGACACACAGGACAAGGTGATGGGATTGACCGTCGGAGGCGACGACTACGTGACCAAGCCCTTCAGCTTGGAGGAGGTCGTGGCCCGCATCCGCGCGATTCTGCGTCGCACCCGTGAGCAGGTGGAGGACGATCCGATCATCCGCGTCGGCGACCTTGAGATCAACGAGGATTCGCACGATGTGTCCCGCGCCGGTCACGCGATCGATCTGAGCCCGACCGAATACAAGCTGCTGCGCTACCTGATGGACAACGAGGGCCGTGTGCTGTCGAAGGCGCAGATCCTCGATCACGTCTGGCAATACGATTGGGGCGGTGACGCGGCGATCGTCGAGTCGTACATCTCGTACCTGCGCAAGAAGGTCGACGGCATCATGGTGACCGACGACAACGGTGAACAGCACAAGGTCACCCCGCTGATCGAGACCAAGCGAGGCGTCGGCTACATGATTCGCGAGCCCAGAGTCTCGGCGTGAGGCGGGCGCGATGACCGCACAGACACCTCCGCCGACGGGTGACGGAACCGCCGCAGGCCCGGCCCCGGCACCGGGAACCGCGCCGACCGGCACGGCCGGGACTCCGGGAACCGCGCAGATACCTCCGCCGACAGCCGCCCCTGCGAGCCAGAAGCGTGCGACCCATACCAAGGGTGTGTGGGCGACACTGAAATCGATGTTCGTCGGGCGCCTGGACGCCGTTCCGCTGGCCACCAAGATCGTGGCGTGCACGGTTATCCTGCTGATCGTGGGTACGGCCGGTATATCACTGACGTTGCGCCAGCTGGTCGGCAACTACATGCTGGAGAAGACGGACACGCAGCTGTTCCGTCAGGCGCAACTGGTCCTCAACAACATCGATACCATGCGCCAGCAGAATAACGCCGAGAAATCCAGCAGCAGCCTGCTGTACAGCTACTTCGTGCAGATCCGCGACAGCGACGACACCATCTTGCGCAACGCCATCGTCCCCACTCTCAAGGACGGCGTCAGTTCGATGCCGTTGCTGCCTATGAACGGCAGCCGCGGAGGTGTGCAGCTCCAGCAGCCGTTCACCACCAACGCCGTCGTGACGTTGAGCGGGCGCAGCGTGGACCATTCCACGCTGTCCACCGCCGAATCGCCGTGGCGCGTCGTGGCGCTGCCGTGGACCGATGAGGACGGCAAGCCCGGCGGCGTATGCTACATCGGTCTGTCGCTGAGCGACCAGCTTGACACCGTAAAGACATTGACCCGTTACTGCATCATCGTCGGCGTGGCCATCGTCATACTCGGCGCCCTGCTGGCCACGCTGATGACCCAGAGAACACTGTCTCCGCTGAAGCGCATCGAGAAGACCGCCGCGAAGATCGCCGCTGGCGACCTCACACAACGCGTGCCCCCGGCGCCGGAGAACACGGAGGTCGGTTCGCTGTCGGTCTCGCTCAACGCCATGCTCACCCGAATAGAGCAGAGCTTCCACGAGCAGGAGGAGACCACGGCGAAGATGAAACGATTCGTCTCCGATGCCAGCCATGAACTTCGCACGCCGCTCGCGGCGATCCACGGGTATGCGGAGCTATACAAGATGCAGCGTGACCTGCCGGGTGCGCTGGGACGCGCCGATGAGTCGATCTCACATATCGAGGATTCGAGCACCCGCATGACGGTACTGGTGGAGGACCTGCTGTCGTTGGCGCGCCTCGACGAGGGGCGTGGCATCGACATCACCCAGCAGGTGCCGCTGACCACGCTGGTCACGGACGCGACCGAAGACCTGCACGCGCTCGATCCGGGCCGTGAGATTCGCCGCGGCACGCTGACATTCCAGCCGCGCAACGGGGATGAGCCGGCCGATCTGGAGTTCGTCGAAGGCCCGCTGCCCGATGTCATGCTGAAAGGCGACGGGTCGAGGCTGCGGCAGGTGGTCACCAACATCGTCGGCAACATCCACCGTTACACGCCCGGCGACTCCCCGGTGGAGATATCCGTCGGCGTCATGCCCGCGTCGATCAGCCCCGAATCGTTGGCCCGCATGTCCGCGAATGACGCCTCGATGCGCTACTTCATCGAAGCCGTGGACGTAAGCCGCTCCATGCAGATGGGCATGAACTACGCGGTGGTCCGCTTCAGCGACCATGGTCCGGGCGTGCCCGAGAACTCCCGCTCCAAGATCTTCGAGCGGTTCTACACCGCGGACCCGTCCCGGGCGCGTCTCAAAGGCGGCACCGGGCTTGGCATGGCCATCGCGCAGTCGGTGGTCAAGGCGCACAAGGGCTTCATCTGCGCGACCGACTCCCAGGGCGGCGGCCTCACGCTCACGGTGGTGCTGCCCGTAGCGCCGCTGGAGCCGAAGATCGCCGTGGACGAACCCCCTCAGGACGCCAAGGCGGAACGCAAGGCCGAACGCAACAAAGCCAAGCAGGAGAAACAGCAAGCGCGGCAGCACAAGAGCAAGTGATTCGCGTCCGGTGCGCTGCCGCGTGCCGTGCGTTCATGCATTGAGGTAAACTGATACTTTGATGTATTCATGAGCAGATCGAGAATCTGCCGGTCCGACGAGTAACGAGGTGTGCCATGCCCAGTGGGCGCGTACGTTGGTTCGACGCGAAAAAGGGATTCGGATTCATTACGAACGACGAGGGCGAGGACGTGTTCCTGCCCGCAGCGGCTCTGCCGGATGGCGTGACCACCCTGCGCAAAGGCGCCCGCGTGGAGTTCTCCGTGATCGACGGCCGCAAGGGGCCACAGGCCATGGGCGTGACGCTGGTCGCATCCGTGCCGTCCCTGGTCAAGGCGACCCGCCCGAAGCCGGATGATATGGCCGCCATCGTGGAGGACCTTATCAAGTTGCTGGATTCCGCGGGCAACGAGCTGCGTCGCCATCGGTATCCCTCCGCCGCCGACAGCCGGAAGCTCGCCACACTGCTGCGTGGCGTGGCTGACAGCTTCGACGTGCAGGAATGAGGGGACAGGGGATAGTACATGCCTGAAACGACCATGCCTGAGACGGTTGTGGACGAACCCGGTATCGCGGATTCGCCCATCGCCTCCATCGACCCGAAAGACGCTGCCCGTGCCATGGCCGTCGAGGCTGCCGAGGACGAGAACGGCGTCGGAGAGTTCGTCGAGGCCATCGACGCCGGTGACGGCATCACCGATTACCGGTTCGTCTCGCTGATGCGCGGCTACGAGGGATGGCAGTGGTCCGTGACGATGTTCCACGATGTCGAACGCGACACGTGGACGGTGAACGAGTCAACGCTTATTCCCATGGAACAGGCGCTGCGCCCTCCGGAATGGATTCCATGGAAGGACCGTCTGCTGCCGACCGACCTGTCGGTGACCGACTCCATCGGCACCGACCCGGATGATCCGCGGTTGGAGGAAGGTTTCCGGGCGACCGCCGAAGCCGAGACCGGTGACACGCGCGTTTCGGATGCACGGGACGTGGAAGCGGCCGGGGTCCCGGGCAAGGTCGATGCCGCGGATGAGGCATCGGATACCGGAGCATCGGATTCTGAGGCGCCCGACAGTGAACCTGTGGAGTCTCAGGACGCTCAGCCCACCACAGCTGCGGAGGATGTCGATGACGCGGTGAGCGCATTCGATCTGTCCCGTCGCCATGTGCTGTCCCCGCTGGGCCGCGCCCAGACCGCGCAGCGCTGGTATGAGGGCCCTCGCGGCCCCAAGTCGTTGTCCACCAAGACCGCGTCGGGCAATCTGTGCTCCACCTGCGGGTTCTTCGTCGCGTTGCAGGGCGATCTGAGCGAAATGTTCGGCGTCTGCGCGAACAAGTGGAGCCCGGACGATGGCAAGGTCGTCTCGCTCGACCACGGATGCGGCGAACATTCCGAAATCGAGCCGCCCGAGCCGAGTCACATGTGGATTCAATCCAAGCCCGCGTTCGACGACCTGCATATCGATGTCATCGCGCAGGCGCCGCGGGACGAGCGCGGCGAAGTGGAGCTGATCGAGAAGCTCGGTGTCGCCGGCCTGCCGTTTGACGTGCCCAAGGGCACGATCATCCTCAAATCCCAGCTGCCTGAAACGCGCTGACCCGAATCGCCCGCAACACGGGCAACGTCACGGCGACCGAATGGCGGAATGACGATGGAACGATAATCGCCTGTGACACCACGCGAAGCGGTGTCACAGGCGATTCGTCTATATCCGGGGTTGCGCATCCGGGCCAGCGCGCGATGGCGCTCAGTGCACGATGGTGACCGTGCACTCCGCGAAGTTCAGGATCTGCCTCGACACGGAACCGAGGAAACGGGCGTCCAAGCCGCTCAGACCGCGGGATCCGACGACCAGATGGCTGGCGAACCGGGATGCCGTGGTCAGGCCCTTGGCCGCCGCGATGTGGAACGCCTTGCCCGTCACCTGAAGCCCGTCGGGAATATCGGCCTGCTCGATCATGCGACGGACGATGTCCTGCGCGTGATCCTGACCGGCGCCGATCGAGGCGATCGCGTTCTCATAGCCGGGCACCTCGCCCAGATCCTTCAGCTGCCAGCAGAACATGACCTGCAGTGGGGCGTGATGCAGCGCGGCGAAATCAATGGCGAACCGCAACGCATGACGGGACGTCTCGGAACCGTCCACGCCGACGACCACCGGACGTTTGCCCTTGGCCGCGGCCAGCTCATCGTCATCATGGTGGATCGGCATACCGGGGGCGAGCGAATGCGCGATATCATCCTGCACGCTCTTGTCCTCGTTGCCGGCGATCCTGACCACCGTCACCGGCACCTTGGCGGATTCGGCGAGGGAGGACGACAGCGACCCTACGAACCATCTGGTCACACGACCCAGGGATCGGCGGCCGACGACGATCTGTTGGGCATCCGCTCCGATCTGCAGCAGTCCAGTCGTGCCGGAGGCGTGCACGGAAGTGAGCTTCAGGTTATCCGGGTCGAATGCGATGCCGGCGCTCGCCTCATTCACCCAATCCAGCAGTTGCTCGGTGATGGCCTTGCTCGCCTTCTCCCACGCGTCGGGATTGTCCGGCTGAGCTCCCATATCCCACGAATGTGTCCACGCATAGACCGCGTTGACCGCCCTGCCGCTCAAGGACGCCTCCCTGAGCGCCCACTGCAAGGCCGTGAACGACTCCTCGGAGCCGTCCACCCCAACGACGATGTCGCCGGCTCCGTCCGACGTCCGCGGCTCGGACTCGATGTTCACATCTGGTTGCGTCATGACATCCTCCTTGTTGGCATGTTATATTCAGCATATCGTTTTTCATTGCGTTATGAGCGCAATTATCGCGAGGAAAGGCATAAACGTCATCGCGAATCGGTAGAGTGGTGTGGACTATCGAGATGGAAGGACAAGCATGTTCGAACGGTTTACCGACCGTGCACGGCGCGTGATCGTGTTGGCGCAGGAAGAGGCGCGTACTCTCCAGCACAACTACATCGGCACCGAACACCTGCTGCTCGGCCTGATCCGCGAAGGTGAGGGGGTCGCCGCCAAGGCGCTCGCATCCAAGGGAGTGACCTTGGACGACACCCGCAAGCAGGTCGAGGAGATGATCGGCAAAGGCAATGCCGCCCCCAACGGGCACATTCCCTTTACTCCGCACGCCAAGCAGGTGTTGGAGCTGAGTCTGCGCGAGGCGCTGCAGCTCGGTCACAGCTATATCGGCACCGAGCACATCCTGCTCGGCCTGATCCGCGAAGGCGAGGGCGTGGGCACCCAGGTGCTCATCAAGATGGATGTCGACCTGGGCGAACTGCGTTCGGCCACTATCGACATGATCCATGGCAACAGCGGCGGCGCCAACGCCTCCGGCAAGGGCGATCTGGCCAACGCCGGCGGCGTGCAGGACAAGCGCAGCCAGACCGGTTCGGCCATTCTGGACCAGTTCGGGCGCAACCTGACCGCCGAAGCGGCCGAGGGCAAGCTCGACCCGGTGATCGGGCGCACCAACGAGATCGAACGTGTCATGGTCGTGCTGTCGCGCCGCACGAAGAACAACCCCGTGCTGATCGGCGAGCCGGGCGTCGGCAAGACCGCCGTCGTCGAAGGCCTCGCGCAGAAGATCAACGCCGGCGACGTGCCGGAGACGCTGAAGGACAAGCAGGTCTATTCGCTGGATCTGGGCTCCATGGTGGCCGGCTCGCGCTACCGCGGCGATTTCGAGGAACGCCTCAAGAAGGTGCTCAAGGAGATCAAGACGCGCGGCGACATCGTGCTGTTCATCGACGAGATTCACACGATCGTCGGTGCCGGTTCGGCGGACGGCGCCTTGGGCGCGTCTGACATGCTCAAGCCCATGCTGGCTCGCGGTGAGCTCCAGACCATCGGTGCCACCACCACCGACGAGTACCGCAAGTACATCGAGAAGGACGCGGCGCTGGAACGTCGTTTCCAGCCGATTCAGGTGCATGAGCCGACAATCGCGGAGACCATCGAAATCCTCAAGGGCCTGCGCTCGCGCTACGAGAACCACCACCACGTGACCATCACCGACGGCGCGCTGCAGTCCGCCGCGGAGCTGTCGTCCCGCTACATCCAGGACCGCAACCTGCCCGACAAGGCCATCGACCTGATCGACGAGGCCGGCGCGCGGCTGCGCATCAAGCGCCTGACCGCCCCGCCCGAGCTCAAGGAACTTGACCAGAAGGTCGCGAAAGTCGCCGCCGAGAAGGACAAGGCCATCAAGGACCAGGACTTCGAGAAGGCCGCCGAGCTGCGCGACAACCAGGAGAAGCTGGAAGCGGAGCGCAAGGAGAAGGAATCCTCCTGGCGCGAGGGCGAGTCCGATGTCGAGATGGTCGTGAACGAGGATGTGATCGCCCAGGTGATCTCCTCGACCACCGGCATTCCGGTGTTCAAGCTCACCCAGGCCGAGTCGAAGAAGCTGCTCGGCATGGAGTCCGAGCTGCACAAGCGCATCATCGGCCAGGACGAAGCGGTTTCCGCGCTGTCCCGTTCGATTCGCCGCACTCGTGTGGGCCTCAAGGATCCGAAGCGTCCTGCGGGCTCGTTCATCTTCGCCGGCCCGACCGGCGTCGGCAAGACCGAGCTGGCCAAGGCGCTGGCCGAGTTCCTGTTCGACGATGAGGACGCGCTGATTCGCGTGGACATGTCGGAGTTCTCCGAGAAGTATGCGGCATCGCGTCTGTTCGGTGCTCCTCCGGGATACGTCGGTTACGAGGAGGGTGGCGAGCTCACCGAGAAGGTGCGCCGCAAGCCGTTCTCCGTCGTGCTGTTCGACGAGATCGAGAAGGCCCATCCGGACATCTTCAACACGCTGCTGCAGGTGCTGGACGACGGTCACCTGACCGATGGTCAGGGACGCAAGGTGGACTTCAAGAACACCATCATCATCCTGACCACCAACCTAGGTACGCGCGACATCGCCAAGGCCGCCAACACCGGCTTCAACCTTGGCTCGAACGCGGAGTCCAGCTACCAGCGCATGAAGGATCAGGTCAGCTCCGAACTCAAGCAGCAGTTCCGTCCCGAGTTCCTGAACCGTCTTGACGACATCATCGTGTTCCGTCAGCTCACCGAGCCGCAGGTGCGTCAGATTGTCGACCTCGACATCAAGCAGCTCAACGACCGTCTGTTCGACCGTCACATGTCGCTGGAGCTCACCCCGGGCGCCAAGGACCTGCTCGCGCAGAAGGGCTTCGACCCGCTGCTCGGTGCTCGTCCGCTGCGCCGCGTGATCCAGCGCGACATCGAGGACGCCATCTCGGAGAAGATCCTGATGGGCGAACTCGAAGACGGTCAGCGCGTGGTGGTCGACTCCGAAGGCGAGGGCATCCTCGGCGAGTTCACCTTCCGCGGCGAACAGTTCGACGACGCCAAGCCCGAGAACGAGCCGGCTGCGGAGCCGGCAACGGAGGAGTCAGCTGACAAGTCGGCTGACAACGCCGCTCCCGCCTCGCAGGAGGCCTGATCGGGTACCGGTTGACCGCCGACTGACCACCCCCAGTCTCGCTACACTCGACAGCCCCGTCAGCGGGGGCGTGAATTGACTCCCGCTGGCGGGGCTGTCGCGAAGCGACTGGGGGTGGTCTGCAATATCCTCCCACTCATGCCGTCCTCAGGACGGCAAATCACCCGCGCTCATACTCCCACCATGCGATTCCGTCCTGCAGTGGAAACCGACACAACGAAGTGTTGGTCAGAAAGTATCTGGCCGCGATCATTACTTTGGCCTGTGCTATGACATGTGCGATACCAATTGCACACGCAGACGGAACTTCTCCCGAAAACGAGTTGGTCACCGTCGTGTTGGTACAGGACGCTGAGAGGATGGTCAGCGCCGACATTCCCGCACAGTATGTGCAGGAGTATAAGAACAGGCTCAAGAACGAAGAATTCAAGGCCGCCGAGATTGCCGAGGCGACCGGCTCCGAGATAAGTCTCATGACCACGACAGCTAACAACCCGCTGAAGCCAACCGTGACATATTTCCGGAAAAGCAGCTGCTTCATGCAATTCATATGGCCGGTGGTTTGTCATACCTGAATGTAACGAACGGCCTATTCATGATTGCTGTCATCGTATTCGCCGGTCTGCTTGGCCTGTTGCTCAGTATGATGATGCGTCGGCAGCAGACCCGTGAGCAGGCGCATGAGCGCATGCTGGAGCGGGAGCGTCAGGAACATCACGCTCAGACGCTCGATTACGCCACGCAGGTGCACGACTCGGGCGGACGCGGTATCCGTTGATCGGTTGCGTCGACTATGTGACGCTCTTCGAGAAGAGCTTGCCGGCAAGGGATTCCATGGAGGGTTCGCGCTGCACGACAATGGACTCATGGAAGACATCGACCCCGATCATATGACGCTGCTTGGCGAGCTGCTCAATGAAATCGCCCATAACATCATCCGGCATTGCCCGGCAGGTTGCGAATTCGATTGCAGCGTGATGCTTCACGATGACGTCGCAGAAGTCACCCAGTACAATTCCGTGACTCATCCGGCCGATAAAAGTGAGACGGCGGTCTCCACACATATGGGACTTGGCCTGTGTCGTGACAGACTGCTCCATATCGGCGGCATGCTGCGCACCGAGGTCGAGGACGGCACTTGGATGCTGTATGCCCGTGTGCCTCTATCGCATCAAACCTGACCACTGTCGTAGCGTCCGCGGTGTCGTAATACAAAAAAGAGCGCCGGGGAGAATTCCCTGACGCCCATGCCAACGAGACGATGACAGCCGGTAATCGGTGTGTCGGCCGACCGTCCTGACGACGGCGGCCGGCCGACACACCGGGCCGGACAGCGAATCGGCCTACTTGATAGCGTTGAGCCACTGCTCCTTGGTGGCCTTCTCCGCCTCCAGCTTGGCCTTCTTCTTTGGGTCGGACTCGGTCGCGATCTTCTCGTCAAGCTCGGCGAGCTGAGCGGTCAGCTGCTCCTCGAAGCTGGACTTGCGGGCGTCGGCCTCCGGATCGGTCTTCTTCCACGCGGCGTCCTCGACGGCCTTGATCTGCTTGTCGACGGCGTCGAGACGGCCTTCGATGCGGCGCATGTCGTCGCGCGGCACATAGCCGATCTGATCCCACTCGTCTTGGATGGCTCCCAGCGCCTGACGCGCCTTCTTCGCGGCGGCCTCGTCGGCGACGGGTACCAGGGCCTCGGCCTTCTTCAGCAGCTCCTCCTTCTTGGCGAGGTTCTCTTTCTCGGAGGTGCTGATCTGGTCACGGTCGGCCTGACGCGCGTTGAAGAACTCGTCGGCTGCCTTGCGGAACTGCGCCCACAGCGCGTCGTCATCGCTGCGGCCGACGCGGCCGGCCCGCTTCCAACGGTCCATCAACTCGTTGAACCGGCGCGAGGTCTCGCCCCATGCGGTCGAGTCCTTCAGCTGGTTCGCCTCGGCGATGATCGCCTCTTTCTCGGCCTTGGCATGGGCGCGCTCGACGTCGCGGGCCTGCGACCACTTGCGGCGGGCCTGGTTGAACGTGGTGCGTGCGGCGGAGAAACGCTTCCACAGCGCGTCGGCCTGCGGCTTGTCGATGTGCACGGACGTGCGCTGATGCTGCTGCCACTGGTCGAACAAGGAACGGAACTTGTCGGCGGTGGAACGCCAGTTGATCTCGTCATCCAGCGAGGATGCGAGGGCCTCGGCCTTCTCGACGATCTTGGTGCGTTCTTCGACAGCCTTGGCGATCGCCGCCTTGCGGGCCTTGGTGAGCTCGGCCTTCTTCGCGGCGCCGGCCTCCTTCAGCTGCTCGAACTGCTGCTTCAGCGCGGCCATGTCGCCGACCGCCGCGGGCTTGTCGGTCTCCTGCTCAAGGGACTTCAGCGTCTCGTCGATCTCGTGCGACTTCACCGTGTCGGAATGCAGGCGGCTCGCCAGCAGATCCAACTTGGCCTTGAGGTCAAGGTAACGACGGGCGTACAGCGACAGCGCCTCCTCCTTGGAGACGTCGGGGAACTGCCCGACCTCACGCTCGGAGTCGCCCTCCCTGACGTACACGGTACCGTTGTCGTCGACGCGGCCGAACGCTTCGGCCGCCTTCACCTCGGCGTCCGAATAGCTGGATGCCGAAGCGGCGGGGGCGGGGCGCTTGACCGCTTTCTTGGCGAATGCGGCCGGCGAAGGGGCGTGGGGTTTCGGCGCGGATGCAGGGGTCGGTGCCGGTGTGGGCGTCGTTGCCTGCTCGGTGGGTTCGGTGGTGTTGTCGGATATGGTGGCAGTCTCGTCGGCCATGGCCAGCTCCTTATAAGCTTGAAGGTAGTCGTTGGCTGGGGAAAAATCCGAATGGATTTTTCCGCAACCTCCCCTATTATAGGGAATCGTGGCTAAAGGCGCATCAATATCAGGATTTCCAGAGTGGCTCCCCTCTGAACGTGTTGTGGAGCAGCGTGTCATCGACACGCTCCGTAGGGTTTTCGAGCTCAACGGTTTCATCGGCATCGAGACACGCGCGGTGGAACAGGGCTCCAGTCTGCTCAAAAAAGGCGAGACCAGCAAGGAGATTTACCTGCTGTCCCGTCTGCAGGAGGTCGGGCACGAATCCGACACGCCGGTCAATGACCGGTTGGGTCTGCACTTCGATCTGACCGTGCCGCTGAGCCGGTATGTGGTCGAGCATTCCGGCGACCTCGCGTTCCCGTTCAAGCGTTGGCAGATTCAGAAGGTGTGGCGTGGCGAACGTCCGCAGGAAGGACGTTTCCGCGAGTTCGTCCAGGCCGATATCGACGTAATCGGCAACGGCGACCTGCCCGACCATTACGAGGTCGAGCTGCCGCTGGTCATGGTGTCGGCTCTTGAGGAGCTGCGCGCATTCGGCCTACCCAAGGCGACCGTGCACGCGAACAACCGCAAGCTGTCCGAAGGCTTCTACCGCGGACTTGGCCTGACCGACATCGAGGGAGTGCTTCGCGAGATCGACAAGCTCGACAAGATCGGCGCGGACGAAGTGGCGAAGCTGCTCGTCGACACGTGCGGCGCCGATGAAGCGCAGGCCCGCGCCTGCCTGGAACTGGCCGAACTCACCGCCGCCGACGGCAAGGAGCTCGCCGACAAGTTCGACGCGCTGTGCGCCGCGCACGGCATCGCGGCCGATTCCGCCGCGTACATGCTGGCCCGGCAGGGACTGGACACGCTCGCGATGATCGTCGACGAAGCCGCCCTCATCCGCCCGGGCGCGGTGATCGCCGACCTGAAGATCGCCCGTGGACTCGACTACTACACCGGTTCCGTATACGAGACCTTCCTCGACGGGGCGGCGTCGCTTGGCTCGATCTGCTCCGGCGGCCGTTACGACAACCTCGCCTCGCAGGGCAACCGCAAGTACCCGGGCGTCGGCCTGTCCATCGGCCTGAGCCGTCTCGTGTCGTACATGCTGCACTCCGCCGGAGCGCACGCCAGCCGCGTCTGCCCGGCATCCGTGCTCGTCGCCGTGTGGAATGAGCAGGATCGCTCCGCCGCGAATCTCATCGCGAACACGCTGCGCTCCCGCGGCATCGCCGCGGACGTCGCGCCCACTGCGGCCAAACTTGGCAAGCAGATCAAATATGCCGACAAGCTTGGCATCCCGTATGTGTGGTTCCCGGCCGGCGCGACGGACGGCGACGACACGGCATCCGACGAGGTCAAGAACATCGTCACCGGCGATCAGCAGCCGGCCGATCCCAAGTCGTGGCAACCGGATACTGTGTATGCCCGGCAAACCGTTGTAATCGACTGATTTTCGTCAGCGCCCGTCCTCTGCCGGGGACGGGCGCGCGTTGCAGGGAAACCATTGCATAGATTGCATAAGAAAGAGGAAGCATGAGCCAGACGGCTTACAGAACACATCATGCCACCGAGGTGACCGAAGCACTCGTCGGTCAGAAGGTGACGCTCGCAGGTTGGGTCGATCGTCGCCGCGATCACGGCGGCGTGGCGTTCATCGATTTGCGCGACAACTCCGGCTTGGTGCAGATCGTCATCTACGACGAGGAGATGGCGCGCCCGCTGCGCTCCGAGTTCGTCATCCAGGTCACCGGCGAGGTTCGTCTGCGCCCGGACGGCAACGAGAACACGCATCTGGCCACTGGCAAGATCGAAGTCGTCGTCGAGACCATCGATGTGCTCGCCAAGTCCGATGCGCTGCCGTTCCAGGTGTCCACCGCGCTCGAAAACGAGTCCGAGAACAAGCTGCCCGGCGAAGATGTGCGACTGAAGTACCGTTACCTCGACCTTCGCCGTCCGTCCATGCAGCACAACCTCAAGTTGCGCTCCGACATGGCCAAGGCCGCCCGCCACGCGCTGGAGGAGATGGACTTCACCGAGGTCGAGACCCCGACCTTCATCAAGTCCACCCCGGAAGGTGCCCGCGACTTCGTCGTGCCCGCCCGTCTGGTGCCTGGCTCCTGGTACGCGCTGCCGCAGTCCCCGCAGCTCTTGAAGCAGCTGCTCATGGTCTCCGGCGTCGAGCGCTACTACCAGCTCGCCCGCTGCTACCGTGACGAAGACTTCCGCGCCGACCGCCAGCCCGAGTTCACCCAGCTCGACATGGAGATGGCGTTCGTCGACCAGGAGGACGTGATGGCCATGGCCGAGAAGGTCATCGCCGCCATCTGGAAGTCCGCCGGCTACGACGTGCAGCTGCCGATTCAGCGCATCACCTGGCAGGATGCCATGGACAAGTACGGCTCCGACAAGCCGGACCTGCGTTTCGGCAACCCGCTCGTCGAGCTCACCGAATACTTCAAGGACACGCCGTTCCGCGTGTTCCAGGCCGACTACGTCGGCGCCGTCGTCTTCAAGGGCGGTGCCGCCACCCCGCGTCGTCAGTTCGACGCATGGCAGGAGTGGGCCAAGCAGCGCGGCGCCAAGGGCCTCGCCTACGTGTCCTTCACCGAGGACGGCGAGCTCAAGGGACCCGTCGCCAAGAACCTGTCCGACTCCGAGCGCGAGGGCCTGATGGCCGCCGTCGGTGCCGAGTCCGGCGACGCCGTGTTCTTCGCCGCCGGCTCCCGCGAATCCTCCCAGCTGCTGCTGGGTGCCGTGCGCGTGGAGCTCGCCCGTCGCGAGGGCCTGCTCGATCCGAAGAAGTTCGCCTTCACCTGGGTCGTGGACTTCCCGCTGTTCAAGCCCACCGACGACCCGGATGACGATGATGTGGCCGTCGGCCACTCCAAGTGGACCTCCATGCACCACCCGTTCACCATGCCGAGCAAGGACTGGATCGACAAGTTCGATCAGGATCCCGAGCACGCCATGTCTGACTCCTACGACATCGTCTGCAACGGCGAGGAGATGGGCGGCGGTTCCGTGCGTATCCACCGCGACGACATTCAGGACCGCGTCCTCAACGTCCTCGGCATCGCTCCCGAAGAGGCCAAGGAGAAGTTCGGCTTCCTCCTCGACGCCTTCAAGTTCGGCGCCCCGCCTCACGCGGGCATCGCCTTGGGCTGGGACCGCACCGTGTCCATCCTCGCCGGTGCCGACACCATTCGCGACGTCATCGCCTTCCCGAAGGCCGGTGGCGGTCGTGACCCGCTGACCGGCGCCCCGGCTCCGATCAGTGACGAGCAGCGTGCCGAGACCGGCGTCGACTACGACCCGGATGCCGAAGACTGAGTAACATCTCGCTGTCTTCTTTGACGGGAGGGCCCAGACCATGCAGGTCGGGGCCCTCTTTGCATATCCGTCTGTGCAGTGCACAGGCCGTTTTTTCGCAGTTGTCCGCACCCTGCTACCCGTGAGGATTGCCGAACTGCTGTTTTGCGTTCCTAAGTGCGCGCCGAAACGACAAGTGCGCGCACATAGCGACGCAAATGGCCCGGTTTGCGTTCTTAAGTGCGCGCGGTCGTCGTTTCGGCGCGCACTTAGGAACGCAATGACGGCCAAAGCACATCAGATGCATGCCATATCGACCATCTGATGATGGGCGATGAGGTCGGGCAGGGCACAATGGGATCGTGATCACCATTGGAATCGTGGATAACGACCGGTTCGCATTGCCCATGCTGGATATGCCGCTGACCGACATTCCCGGTCCCGAGATCTGCCGGCGTGTTCGTGCTGCATCAGCCGACATCGTGGTACTTGGCATCACATCGTATTCGTTGGATCATTACCGTCAGCTGGCGATCGATGCGGGCGCCCAGGGGTTGATTGCCAAAAGCGTGACGCCGAAGGAACTCGCCGAAGCCATGCGGAATGTCCTAGTACGGCCGTTCCCGGGTTTCCCGACCACGGAACAGGCACATGGGTCGATAGTATCGGCATCGGCGCGACGGCCCCGGACACTGTCGAAGCGGGAGCGTGAGGTGTTGGGTCTGTATGCCGACAACTATTCGACGGCGTAGATTGCGGAGCGCCTGGGAATAGCGGATTCGACGGTGTCCGTGGTGGTGCGGCACGCGAAGGTCAAGCTCGACGTCGCCGCTCGGTCGGAGGCCGTGCGCGTGTTTCGTGCATTGTACTGAGTCGAATACGGCTTGAACATCGTGCGTCTGTTTACGGTGACCACCCCCAGCCGCCGGTACCGATCGAAGCCGCTGCCATGTCGATCCGGCATGTTGATGACGTCATGCGTGTCATGCAGCGCCCGCATGACGATGGAGCGCAGCGATTGTGCTTCCGCTTCCTCCAGCAGCCCTGCGTCGAGGTCATGATCGATACGCATGACCGCGTAGGCGAGATCGTTGGAGATTCGGTCGTGCACACGCACAAGACCCGCAAGGCGCCGCCCGAATTCGCCGCGGCTTTCGTCACCGCGGACACGCACGCCGACCTCAACGGCGTGGTCAAGCACACGCTGGAGGTGTCCAAGGTCAGTTTCGCACCGATTGACGCGGCCGTCGAGGCGACCGGCATGGAGTCGGGCGGCATGTCGCCGATCGGACTGCCCGATGACTGGCCGCTGCTCGTCGACCAGCATGTGCTGTCGATTCCCAAGCTGTATCTCGGCTCCGGCATCCGCCCGTCCAAACTGGTGGTCGACGGCTCGATCTTCGCTGATATTCCCGGTGTCCGATTCGTCCCCGGTCTGGGCAAGCCCCGGCAGTAAGACGCCGTGCGGCCGCGGGCGAGTCGCACAGGCGAGTCGCATGTTGGACGAGAATGTGAACTTCTTGTGCCTTCAATAGTTTATACTGCTCAATATGTCAGAAAAACAAGAAGCAATACTCCCCGTGGTGCCGCTGGTACCGGGCAATGAACCCACAGGACGACCTCTCGTCGAACTGACTCACGTGGAAAAGTACTTCGGCGACCTCCACGTATTGAAAGACATCAACCTGACCGTCAACAAGGGCGAAGTGCTCGTCGTCGTGGGGCCGTCCGGCTCCGGCAAGTCGACGATGTGCCGCACCATCAACCGCCTGGAGACCATCGAGTCGGGCGACATCCGCATCGACGGCAAGGCGCTGCCCCAGGAGGGCAGACAGCTCGCGCAGCTGCGCGCCGAAGTCGGCATGGTGTTCCAGTCGTTCAACCTGTTCGCCAACAAGACGATCCTTGAAAACGTTACCCTTGCGCCCATCAAGGTGCGCCACATGGACAAGAAGGAAGCCGAGCATCTCGCCATGGATCTGCTGACCCGTGTCGGCGTCGACTCGCAGGCGTCCAAGATGCCCTCCCAGCTGTCCGGCGGCCAGCAGCAGCGCGTGGCCATCGCCCGCGCACTCGCCATGCGCCCGAAGGTCATGCTGTTCGACGAGCCGACCTCCGCGCTCGACCCCGAAATGGTCAACGAGGTGCTGGACGTGATGGTCGAGCTCGCGCGAGAAGGCATGACGATGATCTGCGTCACCCACGAGATGGGCTTCGCGCGCAAGGCGGCCGACCGCATCGTGTTCATGGCCGACGGGCAGATCCTTGAGGAGAACACGCCCGACGAGTTCTTCGGCCATCCGAAGACCGAACGCGCCAAGGACTTCCTGTCGAAGATCCTCACGCACTGATTGGTCGTGACGCATATGACGGTATTCAACACTCGCATCAGGCGCATCGCCCGCCGCGCGCTCGCGGCGCTCGCCGCCGTGGCATGCACGATGTCGCTGGCCGCGTGCGGCGCCGACGAAAGCGGCAAGATACGCATCGGCATCAAGTTCGACCAGCCCGGCCTCGGCTTCAAGAAATCCGGAACATACGTCGGCTTCGACGTGGACGTGGCCAAGTACGTCGCCAAGAAGCTCGGCTATTCCGAAGACGAGATCGTCTGGAAGGAAGCCCCCTCCAAGCAGCGTGAGGCCATGCTGCAGAACGGCGACGTCGAAATGATCCTCGCCACCTACTCGATCACCGACGAGCGCAAGAACGCGGTCTCCTTCGCCGGCCCGTACTTCGTGGCCGGGCAGGACCTGCTCGTGCGCAAGGACGACCATTCCATCAACGGCCCCGAAGACCTCAACGGCAAGCGCCTGTGCTCGGTCACCGGTTCCACTTCGGCCGCCACAGTCAAGGAGAAGTTCGCCTCCGAAGTGCAGCTCATGGAGCAGCCCGGCTATGCGGAATGCGCCACGGCGCTGTTCTCCGGCATCGTGGACGCGGTCACCACCGACGACATCATCCTCGCCGGCCTCGCCTCCGCCTCGCGCGGCAAGCTGCGCGTCGTCGGCAAGCCGTTCACGCAGGAATACTACGGCGTGGGCATCAAGAAGGGCGACACGGCGCTCGCCAAGAAGATCAACGCCGCCATCACCGAGATGATCAAGGACGGTTCCTGGGAGCGCGCCATCGCCGACAACACCGAGGGCACGTCGTACACGCCGAACGCGGAGTACAACCCGCCGAAACCGACCGAGGGGGAGAAGTAGCATGGACGGATTCATCCAACTGTTCAGCGAGTACAACGTTCCCGCCGCGTTCCTGGTCAACATCGAACTGACGCTGTGGTCGGCGCTGTTCTCGCTGATTCTCGGCGTGGTGCTGGTCATGATGCGCATCTCGCCGATATCCTCACTGCGCACCGTCGCCGGAGCCTACGTGGAACTGTTCAAGAACCTGCCGCTGACCATCATCATGGTGTTCATGGTGCTGGGCGCCTACGCGCAGCTCAAGCTCACGTTCTCCGACACGTTCGCCACGAACTTCTTCTGGCTGTCGGTGACGGGCCTGAGCCTGTACACCGCGGCGTTCGTGTGCGAGTCGCTGCGTTCAGGCATCAACACCGTGCCGATCGGCCAGGCCGAGGCGGCTCGTGCGCTCGGATTGGGCTTCATGCAGTCGGCCACGCAGATCATCCTGCCGCAGGCGTTCCGCGGCTCGGTCGCGCCTCTCGGCAATACGCTGATCGCGTTGCTGAAGAACTCCACGGTGGCCGCGGCCGCGTCGGTGGCCACGGAGACGTCGTCGCTGATGAGCACGATGATCGAATTCCACCCGGACGTGATCGTGCAGATCTTCCTGATCTTCGCGTTCGGCTATGTGATTCTCATCATCCCGATCGGCATGCTGACCACGTACCTGTCCAACAAGCTCGCCGTGCGGAGGTGACGACATGGCTGATACTTCCAATTCCGTATTGTTCGACCAGCCCGGTCCCAAGGGACGTCGCGCCATCCGCATCGTCAACTGGGTCGCCGCGCTGATCTTTGTCGGCGTGCTGGTGCTGATCCTGATGCGCCTGCACAACCCGCCGGACGGCGAGAACCAGCTGAGCTGGGAGCTGTGGAAGCCCGCGCTGGAGCGTGAGGCGTGGACCGATTTCTATCTTCCCGGCCTGTGGATGACGGTCAAGGCGTCCATCGTCGCCGTTGTCGGCTCCGTGGTGTTCGGCCTGGTGTTCGGCGTCGGCCGACTGCTGCCGAACGTGGTGCTGCGGGCGATCTCGTCGGTCGTCGTGGAGTTCTGCCGCGCGGTGCCGGTACTGCTGCTGATGATCTTCTTCTGGCGCTGGTTCGCGTTCGCGGGACTGTCCAGCCCGTCCTACTGGGCAGTGGTGCTGGCCCTGGTGCTGTATAACGGCTCCGTGGTCGCCGAGCTGGTGCGTTCCGGCGTCGGCAACCTACCGAACGGGCAGCGTGAGGCGTCGCTCGCACTGGGACTGACCGAGACGCAGTCGCTGATGCAGATCGAGGTGCCGCAGGCCGTCTACGCGATGTTGCCGGCCGCCGTCACGCAGCTGGTCGTGGTGCTCAAGGATACCGCGCTCGGATCGATCATCATGTACACCGATCTGCTGCAGGAGTCGCGCCGTCTCGGCTCGATGTACTTCAACATCCTGCAGACGCTGGTCGTGGCCGCGGTCGTGTACTTCATCGTCTGCTGGCTGCTGTCGCGTCTGGCCGAATGGCTGCCGTCGCGCATGCAGCAGCGCACCGCGGCGCCGGCCGAACCGGAACCAGTTCCGCCGATCGCGATCATGGATCCGTCCAACGTCAACCAGATTGCCGTCGCCAAGGAGGTCGAGGAGCGCCCCCTGCGCGGCACGCCGCTCACATACCACGTGCACCATCGCGGCAGCAACGCCTCGATCCACAACTGGCAGCGCACGCGCTACGAGCAGGGCTTCGACGAGGCCCATCCCGATCCGCAGGGCGGAGATGAGGACGATGCCGAGCAGAAGAACGCTGAAGACGACGCGTAATGACCCGGTAGATTACGGCCCGCGCAGGAATACGCGGACAGCGTCCCGCAGCCTGACCCGATAACGGCCGGGCCGGCACTCCCCGACAGGGGATGCGCCGGTCCGGCCGTTCGATATTCCGCCGCGGAAATGCTTCACAAGGCGGCGCATGGGACGTACAATCGGGGCATGGCCAAAGGCGACGGAAAATCGGACAAGACAGATAAGCCGGACAAGTCGGGCAAAGGAGCGAAGTCCGAGAAAACGGACAAACGCATCGACAAGGTACTGCGGCTCGCCACGAACCGCATCGAAACCATCGAATCGAGCACGACGGTGGCTGAACGACTCGCGAACGCCGCCAAATCCAGTGAGCTGCTCAGCGCTGTATGGTCGCTGCCGCCCGCGCAGCGTCTCATGTTCCATCACGGCGTGCATATCGACGATGTCGCCGGAGACTCCACACCCGGCTTCCCAGGCGGCAGGGATGACGCTGAACGGTTCATCACGCTCAGCTCATCGGAGATCGCCCGATATCAACGGCTGCTGTATGCGAACGGCGTCAAGGGCTCGCGCCGCCGGCTGCTCATCGTGCTGCAGGGCATGGACGCCTCCGGCAAGGGCGGCATCGTGCGCCACGTGTTCCGGCAGGGCGACCCGATGGGCATCCACTATCACGGTTTCGGCAAGCCGACCGACGAGGAGACGCGGCACGGCTTCCTGTGGCGGGTGGAACGCGAGCTGCCAAAGAACGGGTGGATCGCGGTGTTCGACCGCTCGCATTACGAGGACATCGTCATGCCGCATGTGTACGGCACGTATCCCGAGGCCGAATGGTGCGGCCGGTACGATCTGGTCAATGAGTTCGAGCGTTCGCTGGCGGCCGACGGCTGCGCGATTCTCAAGATCTTCCTCGTCGTGAGCCAGGAGGAGCAGAAGAGGCATTTTCTCGGGCGTCTCAACGACCCGACCAAATACTGGAAGTTCGACATGTCCGACCTGGACGCGCGCGAACGCTGGGACGACTATATGGGCGCGTGGCAGGAGGTGTTCGAGAAGACCAGCACGCAGACCGCGCCGTGGTATCTGGTGTCCGCTGACAACCGCTGGTACTCGAGGGCCGTGGTCTCCGAGCTGCTGCGCACCACATTGAAGAACATGAACATGACATGGCCGGGACTCGACCCGGACGTCGATCCGGACGAGGTTCGGCGGCTGCTGGGGTGAACTTGCGCCCGCCGGTCGATTCCGCAAGCTGCACCGGCGTGTAGACTGGGAACCACTATGGCAGATACAGAACACTATGGTTCGCTGGGGGCGCTGGCGCCCGCGTGGGACGAGGGCGAGCGCAACATCGACACGGACGAGATCTACGAGCGGTTCTTCGGCTGGGTGGCCGACGTCAAGGGCGTCGAGCCGTGGCCTCATCAGGAAGAGGCCATCATGGACCTGCTGGCAGGCGACCATGTGATCCTCAACACGCCGACCGGCTCCGGAAAGTCGCTGGTGGCGCTTGGCATGCACTTCGCCGCGCTGTGCACCGGGCGGCGCTCCTATTACACCGCGCCGATCAAGGCGCTGGTCTCGGAGAAGTTCTTCGATCTGGTCGAGGTGTTCGGCCGCGACAACGTCGGCATGATCACTGGAGACACGCATATCAACGCCGATGCGCCGATCATCTGCTGCACGGCCGAGATCCTCGCCAACCAGGCGCTGCGCGAGGGGCGTCGCGCGGACGTCGGCTGCGTGGCCATGGACGAGTTCCACTATTACGGCGACTCGGAGCGCGGCTGGGCGTGGCAGGTGCCGCTGCTGACGCTGCCGGACACGCAGTTCCTGCTGATGAGCGCCACACTCGGCAACGTCGACGCGATCGCCGACAAGCTGGAGGACATGACCGACACTGACGTGGACGTGATCGCCGACGCGCCGCGCCCGGTGCCGCTCACTTACGAGTACACGCTCGATCCGCTGGAGAAGACCGTCGAACTTGCGTTCCGCAAGGGCGAGACGCCGATCTACGTCGTGCATTTCTCGCAGGATGCGGCGCTCGACACCGCGCAGTCGCTCGCCTCGACCGGCGTGTCCAGCAAGGAGCAGCGACAGGCCATCGCCGAGGCCATCAAGGGCGTGAAGTTCACGACCGCGTTCGGCAAGATACTGCAACGGCTGTTGCGTACCGGCGTCGGCATCCACCATGCCGGCATGCTGCCGCGATATCGTCGTCTCGTCGAGCAGCTTGCGCAGCAGGGGCTGTTGCCGGTCATCTGCGGCACCGATACGCTGGGAGTCGGCATCAACGTGCCGATCCATTCGGTCGTGCTGACCGCGCTGACGAAGTTCGACGGCACCAAGATGCGTCGCCTGCGCGCCCGCGAGTTCCATCAGATCGCCGGTCGCGCCGGCCGCATGGGCTTCGACACGGAGGGACTGGTCGTCGCCGAGGCGCCCGAATACGAGATCGAAAACGCCAAGGCCGTCGCCAAGGCCGGGAACGATCCGAAGAAACTCAAGAAAGTCAAGCGCAAGAAGGCGCCGGAAGGGTTCGTCACGTGGAACCAGAGCACGTTCGACAAGTTGATTGACGCCGCGCCGGAAACACTCGTCCCGCACATGAAGATCACCCATTCGATGGTGCTCAACGAGGTCACGCAGGGCGGTGACGCGCGCCGGCGCGTCGACGAGCTGATCGACGACTCCGCGCAGACGCCGGACCAGAAGGAGCATCTGCATGAACGTGCCGACGAGATATTCCAGACCCTGTTCGACACGAAGGTGATCGAGACCGAAGAGCGCGACGACGGTGGGCTCGACTACTTCCTCGACGTGGACATGCCCGACGATTTCGCGCTCGACCAGCCGCTCAGCCCGTTCCTGCTCGCCGCGCTGGAACTGCTCGACCCTGAATCCGACATGTACGCGCTTGACGTGATTTCCATGGTCGAGGCCACACTCGAAGACCCCAAGCAGGTGCTGCGCGCGCAGGAGCGGCAGGCGCGCGACGCCGCGATGATCCGGATGAAGGAAGACGGGCTCGAATACGACGAGCGCATGGACAGGCTGCAGGAGATCACCTATCCCAAGCCGCTGGAGGACATGCTTGACGCGGCGTTCGATCAGTACCGGCACGACGTGCCGTGGGCGAACGACTACTGGCTGAGCCCCAAATCCGTGGTACGCGACATGGTCGAGACCGCCTCCGACTTCACCGGATACATCTCGCGGTACAACATCGCCCGCTCGGAGGGCACGCTGTTGCGCTACCTGTCCGACGCCTACCGGGCGCTCGCCCGCACCGTACCGGACGACAAGCTCGACGATCAGCTGCGCGACGTGATCTCATGGCTGCGCGTGGTCGTGCGTTCGATCGACTCCAGTCTGGTGGATGAATGGGAGAACGCCGGCGCGTCCGATGATGCCTCGCAGGCGGCCGCCAGTCTGGCCGCGCCGGGCGCGAAGGCCGCGGTGGTGGAGGACCGGCGCGGGCTCACCGTGCTGATCCGCAACGCGCTGTTCCACCGCGTGCAGCTCATGGACCTTGACAAGCCCGAGGCGCTCGGCGCTCTCGACAAGGAGTGGGGCTACGGCGTGCATGAGTGGGAGGACGCGCTCGACGACTTCTACGACGAACACGAGTACGTGAACACCGACGCCGAGGCGCGTTCGGCCGAGCTGTTCATGCTCGACGAGAAGCACGAGAACGATGAGCACAGCTGGCACGTGCGCCAGATCATCGACGACTCCGACGGCGACCACGACTGGGCCATCACCGGCATCATCGACCTGGACGCGACGCAATCCAGCGGCGAAGTCGTCTTCTTCGACTACGCCGTCACCAACGACTGACGCCGCCAGCACCCGCCAGCGGGGGCTGGCGCGAAGCGACTGGGGGTGGTCCGTCCGGTATCGAACCTATGTTCGATGCCGTGTTGTAGAGTGTAGGCATGACTGAGAATGATCTGTTCGGGGCGGCGGATGTGCCCGACGATATGACGCGACCGTTGGCCGTGCGCATGCGGCCTCGGACGGTCGACGAGGTGTTGGGGCAGTCCCATGTGCTGGGGAAGGGCTCCCCATTGCGGCGTCTGGCGAATCCCTCGTCCAAGGGGTCGCTGACCGCGCCGAGCTCCATCATCATGTTCGGACCTCCCGGCGTGGGCAAGACCACGCTGGCGACCATCGTCGCCCGTCAGTCGGGGCGCGCGTTCGAGGAGCTGTCGGCGGTGACATCGGGGGTGAAGGACGTGCGCGACGTGCTCGCCCGCGCGCGGCGCAGACTCGTCGGCGACGGCACGGAGACAGTCCTGTTCATCGACGAGGTGCATCGTTTCTCCAAATCGCAGCAGGACGCGCTGCTGCCCGCCGTCGAGAACCGTGACGTCACCTTCATCGGCGCGACCACCGAGAATCCGAGCTTCTCCGTCATCAAACCATTGCTGTCACGTTCCGTCGTCGTCAAACTCGAATCGTTGGAACCGTCCGATCTCGCCACGCTCATCGCACGCGCGGTGGAAGACAAGCGCGGATTGAACGGCGAAGTCAAAATCGACGATGCGGCGGTCAACGAGATCATCCGCATGGCCGGCGGTGACGCCCGCAAGACGCTGACGATCCTCGAAGCCGCTGCAGGTGCCGTCACCGGAGACAAGGCCCGCAAAAAAGGCGCGCGGCGCCCGACCATCACGCCGGATGTGGTCTCGCAGGTCATGGACGCCGCCACCGTGCGCTACGACAAGGACGGCGACGACCATTACGACGTCATCTCCGCATTCATCAAATCGATGCGCGGCTCCGACCCGGATGCCGCGATACACTACCTCGCACGCATGCTGCGAGCGGGCGAGGATCCGCGGTTCATCGCCCGTCGCATCATGATCGCCGCCAGCGAGGAGGTCGGCATGGCCGCGCCGCAGATACTGCAGGTCACCGTCGCCGCCGCACAGGCCGTCGCGATGATCGGCATGCCCGAAGCGCGCATCATCCTCGCCGAGGCGACCATCGCCGTCGCCACCGCACCCAAATCGAACGCCAGCTACAACGCCATCAACCAGGCGCTCGCCGACGTGGACGCCGGGCTCATCGGCCAGGTGCCGCTATACCTGCGCAACGCGCCGACCGCGTTGATGAAAAGCTGGGGCAACCATGACGGCTATCGGTACGCGCACGACTGGCCGGGTGCCGTCGCGCCGCAGGAATACCTGCCCGAGGAGCTGCGCGGCCGCGAGTACTATCATCCCAACGACCGCGGATACGAGCACGAGGTCAGCCAGCGCTTGGACAAAGTCCGCTCCATCCTGCACAGTGAAACCGCGCCGGACGGCTATACCGAGTCCAAAGAGCAGAACGGATAAATCGCCCCGCCCGGCGGGGTTGCCGAGCGGTAGCGAGGCTGGGAGTGGTTCATCGCAACCGCCACTCCGCCCTCGTCCGGCAATCCGTTACACTGTAATGTGGCCTGACGCAGTGTGGGTATCGTAAGGGCAGTCCGGAAACAACTGGCGTCGGTCTGAATGGATTTCATCACATGACCTCAACCTCGCAGGAGCGCATCCCCAAGCGTCTGATCGGCGCCATCGTTGCCGTGGGCTCGCTGGCATTCATCGGCATCCTCACCGAAACGGTGATGACCGTGCTGTTCCCGGAACTCATGACCGAATTCGGCGTGAACACCGCCACCGTGCAATGGATCACCACCGTGTATCTGCTGGTGGTCGCGGCCACGATGCCACTGTCGTCGTTCCTGAACCGCCGTTTCCGGCTGAAGTCCCTGTTCATCGCGGCTGTGGTCCTCGCCGTGACCGGTTCGGCGATCATGATCGTCGGCCACACCTTCCCGGTCATCCTGCTCGCCCGCGTGATCCAAGGCATCGGCTCGGGCGTGGCGACGCCGCTGATGATGAACATCATCCTCGAACAGTCGCCCCGCAGCAAGGTCGGCCGCCTCATGGGCGTAGGTTCGCTGGTGATCACGGTCGCCCCGGCCATCGGCCCCACCGTCGGCGGCGCAGTGTCGAGTGTTTTGCCGTGGCGTGCCATCTTCGTCATCGCCATTCCGATCGTGCTGTTGGTCTCCCTGCCGCTCGGACTGCACTGCATCGAGCAGAAACGCCCCACCGAGGACGCGCGGCTCAACCCAGTGCAGTTCGTGGCGATAGTGCTCGCCCTGAGCGGCATGATCTTGGCGCTCAACCAGATGGGCGTCGCGGTCAGCGCTGCGGTCAACGGCTCTTCGGCGACACGTCCCGTCATCATCACCGTCGTGAGCCTGGTCGTCGGTGTGGGCTCCCTGGTGTTCTTCGGCTGGTCATCCGGCCGCTCGTTCTCGCCGCTGATTCGTCTGGGGTGGCTACGAGACCGTGTCGTCCAGCTTCATCTACTCGCGTACCTGATTCTGCCGATCGTCGGCATCGGATTCGGATACGTCATCACCAATCTGGCCCAGATGTCGCTTGGCACCAGCGCGTTCCACGCCGGCGTCCTCGTGCTGCCGGGCGCTCTGGTCGGTGCGTTCTTCGCGCCCGTCGGAGGCATGCTGTACGACAAATTCGGCCCGACGAAGCCGATTCTTTCGGTGATTTCGGTGGCCACGTTCGGACCGATCCTGCTGCTGGCATTTTCCATGCGGTTGACGCCTGCGCTGCTCGCCGGCTTCTACTTCATTTTCGGGCTGTGCTATGCGCTGGGATTCTCCAACATCATGACCAGTGCGCTGAGCGGCATCGACCACGCGTTCATGCCGGATGGCAATGCCGTGTTCAATACCGCATTGCAGTTCGGCGGTGCCGTCGGCACCGCACTGTTCTCGATGATTCTCGGCGTGGCTCAGGCGGGCGCCGGCTCGGCCGAAAAGGGGAGTGCCGCGTTCCGTCACGCCACGGCCGTGGGCGGCACGTGGATGTTCGCGACGATGACGGTGATCTGCCTGATCGCGATCTGCTCGCTTGCCTGCGCGTTCCGTATCCGTGCGTCGAGAACGGCTGCCGAGCGCTGACTCCCGCTCCGGGGATGGTTCAGGTCAGAGCCATCCCACCGCCAGCAGCGCGACGACGTAGGCGACGCACGCGGCTGCGACCATTAGATCGCGTCGGCGCGCGCGCATCACTCTCCAATGGGTGCGGTGGATGCCTTCCTCGTAGCAGCGCGCGTCAAGCGCCAGACTGAGATTATCCGCGTGACGCAGCGCCGCCACAAGGATCGGCACGATGATGGCGAACAGCGCTTTGACACGAGTGGCCGGCGAACCGGTCTCGATCGTGCCGCCGCGGGCCGATTGCGCGTCGATGATCGCCTTGGTCTCGTCGCTGAGCGTCGGCAGGAACCGCAGCGCAAGACTCATCACTAGAGCCATTTCCTGCGTGTGCCAGCCGAGCTTTCTGAACGGCAACAGCAGGGAGCCGAACGCATCCGTCATCGCGGTGGGGGTCGTCGTCGCAAGGAACACGGCACCCAGGATGATCACCAGCGCGAGACGGCACGAATACAGCACCGCGACCATGAGCCCGCCGGTGGTGATCGGCAGCGGGCCGATATGCGCAAGCGTCTCGCCGGAGCGGGCGAAGAACATGTTCACCAGGCCCATCACCGCGAATACGATCAGGAACACGCGCACGGAAGACAGCAAACGCAGCGGATGCAGCCGGGCGGCCGCCACGACGCATGCGGTCAGGACGGCGCCCATCGCCAGCTGCGCCGGCCTGGTGATGACGAATGCGGTGAACATCAACGTCAGGAACGTCACCATCTTCGCGCGCGGATCCAGGGACGCTACGAATGACGGACGGTTCCTGGATCCGTCTTCAATGGACTCGATGCCGGCTTTGCCGGCGTTCGTGGAAGACTCGGTGGCGTCGCCGACGCTGGTGTCTTCGTCGTCTCCGGTGCCGCAACCATCGCCTTCGCCGTCGCCATTATGCGATCCTATGGTGATGATGTGGTCCGCGCAGTGCTCGGCCTCGTCGATGGAATGCGTGATGATGAGCACCGCCACGCCCTGACTTTTCAGGGAACCCAGCAGCGCGTGGATGCGGGAGACCGCCGATTCGTCCAGACTGGCGGTCGGCTCGTCCATGATGAGCACACGAGGGCGGCATGCGATGACGCCCGCGATGGCGACGAGCCGCTGCTGCCCGCCCGACAGGTTGAACGGAGAACGGTCGGCGAGATGCTCGATATGCAGCATCCGCAGCGCCTCCTCTACGCGGGTGGCCACCTCCAACTCGCTCAGATGCTGGTTGCGTGGGCCGTACGCCACATCCTCGGCGACGGTGTCAGCGAACAGCTGACGCTCCGGATGCTGCATGACATAGCCGACGTTGCGCCGCAGGGCCGCGCGTTCTTTTCGGGTGAGTGCGCGAGGCCGTTTCCCGTGTTTCGACGACGCGACCGGCAATCCGGCCACGGTGATCGATCCGGCGGACGGGCGGTCCAAGGCGCACAGCAGACGTGCGAGCGTGGTCTTGCCGGCGCCGTTGGAACCCATCAGCGCCACGATTTCGCCTTCGGCGACGCGCAGAGAAAGATTCTCGAAAACCGGGGCGTCGCCATCGTCATAACGATATGACAGGCCGGATACTGCGATGGCGTCGGATGTTGAGCCTGTAGGTGGAATGGGTGATGCGTCCGACTTGGTAGACGCCGGTTTTACGGGTTGTCCGGATTTCGCTGGTTGCGCGGGCGACGCGGCCGCGGTGGAACCTCCGGGCTCCTCAGCTGCCGACTCCGTGGAGCCCGCAGCGTCAGTCGCGTCAGCGTGGCTCCGCGCAATCACTTGCTTCGCCGCAATCGCGTCCCTGTCGGCTTCGACCTGCGTGAGCAGCCCGCCGTCTATGCGAAGTACGCGGTCGGCGTGCATGGTCTCGTCATGATGATGCGTGACCAGCACGATCGTCGTGCCACGCCGTTGCAGCATGTCGAGGATGCGCATCACCTCGATCCGCGCGTCGGGATCCAGCATCGCGGTCGGTTCGTCGAGCACCAGCATGCGCGGGTTCATCGCCAGCATTCCGGCGATGGCGATACGCTGCTGCTGGCCGCCGCTCATGCGCGTCGGATCCGCGTGGCGGAACCCCGCCATATCCACCGATTGCAGGGATTCGTCGATGCGCCCGCCGATGTCGTCCCGAGCCACGCCGAGGTTTTCCGGGCCGAATGCCACATCATCCTCGACGATGGTGGTGACGATCTGATCCTCCGGATTCTGGAACACCGTGCCGATGCCATGCCGGGCATCGCGGTATTCGCTCGGATTTGCTGAAGCGGTCTCGCCGTCGAAGACATGATGGCCCAGCAGCGTCATATCGCCGCCGTCCGGGGCTGCGAGACCGGCGATCAGACGCGCCAGAGTGGATTTGCCGGAGCCGTTGGGGCCCACCAGACACAGCCGCTCCCCGCTGCGGATGGTCAGGTCGATGCCGTCAAGCACCCATGTGACGCCGTTGTCATAGCTGAATCGCACATGCTCAAGTCGTGCGGCGGGAACCATGCTGTTCATATCATCCATTCACAAAACATCGTGGTCAATCCATATCATAGAGGCCATTGTCACCGCTGACGGATGCAGCCCGCCAGAGAGGTCATCACCCGGACTGTCGGAAATAAGCCTCGTGCGATGACCCTTTTGGCGGGCTGCCCTAGGCGGCGACTTCGCGCCGCGTCATGTCAGCGATTCAGCAGGTTCGAAATCGGCTTGTACACCAGGAACGTGACCACGCCGTGAATCACGAACTTGATCAGGTTGAACGGCAGCAGTGCGGGAACGATGATGGCCGCCACCTCGGAGACCGGCCAGCCGGTGTAGATCGGCGTGATGACCAGATTGCCGGCGATGGCCGCGACCAAGGCCAGCAGGGCACCGACGACCAAACCGATGACAGCGCCCTTGCGCGTGTGCGCGTGGCGATAGATGAGCGCCGCCGGCACCGACAGCGCCAAGGCCACCAGCACGGCCATCAGCGTGCCCCACGGGTCCATGAACACGTGCGGTACGAAGCCGAGCACACTGACGATCGCGGCTGCGGCCGGGCCGTACGCGAAGCCGGCGATCAGGCACACGATGCCGGACGGGTCGTATTTGAGGAACGAGAACGCCGGGTTCGGCAGGATCGGGAACGAGATGAAGCTGGTCGCCATCGCCAGCGCCACGAACAGCGCGTACATGGCGATGCGGCGGGTCGACCAGCGGCCGGAATCGGCGACGCCGGTCGAATGCGCCAAATCCGGGCGCGTCGGCTTGGCCGCGTTCGACGAATCGGCTGAATTGGGTTGCGAAGATACACTCATGGTGAGCTCCGTTTCTTCCATCCGGACTTTGACCGTTGGCTCCGGATTCCCACCGGATCAGCCGCTTGCGCGGGTCGCGGGCTGCCGCGGCCGCCGTTATGAATCCCGGCTCCGCAGGTCACCGCCAGTAAGGAATTGCACCTTCCCTGAAACTTGCTTGACCATGTATACGCCGGGGTGTGGATGATTGACGTAACGTTGCCCACATAGCGAACATGAGGCATCCATGCGCGTAGGTGGCCCCATCCACTACGTTGTGCCGGTTTTCGCGCTGTATACCGGCGCAATTGCCCATTTCGACACGATTTCGTTATACAATTTCGCGTACAGCCACTATGACGTGCGTGTCGCACACCGTCCAACAGGAGGTCATGATGATTGATACCGCTCAAGCGTTTGGCGTGGATATCGGCGGATCCGGTATCAAGGCCGCTCCGGTCGACCTGAACAAGGGGGAGTTCGCCGAGCCCAGGCTGAAGATCCTCACCCCGTCCGAGTCCACCCCGCAGGCGATCGGATCGGTGCTGCGCAAGCAGCTCGAACATTTCGAGATTCCGGAGACGGCTCCGGTCGGCATCTCTTTCCCTGCTCCGGTCAAGCCCGGCCAGAAGCTGAATTGGATCGCCAACCTCGACCAGTCGTGGGTAGGCGTCGACATCACCGAGGCGCTGTCCGAGGAGTGCGGCCGTCCGGTCACGGTCGTCAATGACGCCGATGCCGCCGGCTTGGCGGAACAGCAGTTCGGCGCGGCCAAGGGTCAGGAGGGTCTGGTCGTCGTGACCACGCTCGGTACCGGCATCGGCACGGCGCTGATCTATGACGGCGTGCTCATCCCGAACACCGAGCTCGGCCACATCGAGCTGGAGGGCGGCAAGGGCGACGCCGAGCGCTACGCATCCTCCGCGGTGCGCGAGCGCAAGGAGCTCAGCTACAAGAAGTGGGCCAAGCGTCTGACCAAGTACTACAGCCTGATCGAAAAGTACTTCAGCCCCTCGCTGATCGTCATCGGTGGTGGCGTGAGCCGCAAGAGCGACAACTTCGTGCCGTTTATCGACATCGATACGCCGATCGTCCCCGCGAAGCTGCGCAACGAGGCCGGCATCATCGGTGCCGCCTACTACGCCAGCACCAAGTAGCGCAGAGGGCACAGGCACATACATTCGCACGCCATACCTTGGCCGACCATCGTCCCGGCAATGCAGGACGCATGGTCGCGGTAGGGTAGTGGCGTGCGTTTTTCTTCCCGAGTAGATCTGAGCGAGCCCAATCCCATAGCCGCAGCCGAGACACATTGCCGGCGCGAAGGCATGCCCCTGGGCAAGCTCAACGATTCCAATCCCACACGTCATGGACTTGCACCGGCACTGGTGCCGGGCACGTACACCGCCGACCCGAGAGGCCCGCGGCCCGCACGGGAGGCGCTGGCCTCCTTCCTGACCGAGCTTCACCGGGGCACCGAAGGTGCCGGCACCGCGCCGGCGGCGGATCCGAATCGCCTCTATCTTCTGAGTTCCACGTCACAGGCGTACTCGTGGCTCATGAAGCTGCTGTGTGACGCGGGCGATGCGGTGCTCGCCCCCAAGCCGGGGTATCCGCTGATCGAATCCATCGCCCGCCTGGAATGCGTCGACACTATCGAATACCAGCTGCGTTTCGACGGGTCATGGTACATCGACGTCGCCGAGTTGCGCGCGCTGCTGGACGGGCCGCAGAGGGCGCGTATACGCGCTTTGGTGCTCATCAACCCCAACAATCCGACCGGATCCTACGTCAAGGCGGGGGAGCGCGAGCAGCTCGTCGGCCTGTGCCGCGAGCGCGGTGTCGCCATCATCGCCGACGAGGTGTTCTACGATTACGCGCTGGAGCCGTTCCCCGGCAATGCACGGCTCGCCGGCGAGGCGGGGGCGCTGACGTTCGCGTTGGATGGGTTCTCGAAGATGCTCGCCGCGCCCCATGCCAAGGTCGGCTGGATTCAGGTGTCGGGGCCTGAGACGGACGTTTGCGAGGCCATGCGTCGGCTGGATGTCATCGCCGACGACTACCTGCCGATGAGCGACATCATCGCCTCCCGCATCCCGGACCTGTTGGAGGCGGCGAAGGTCCAGACCGACCTCGTGCGCGGCCGGGTGCAGGGCAATCTCAGGGCACTGCACCGCATGCTGGAGTCCGACCCGCTCGGCGTCGTCTCCGTGCTGCGGGCCGAGGGCGGCTGGAACGTGCTGCTGCGCGTGCCGGGCGTCATCGACGAGAACGAGCTGGTGCTGCACATGATTGACGCGCATGGCGTCTCCGGCCAGCCCGGCTATTTCTTCGACATGGCCTCGAACGGCTATCTGGCCATATCGCTGCTGCCCGAACCGGACGAATTCGCGCATAACGTGCGCGTCGTGCTGGACTCGGTAGCCGAATTGCTGGGGTGATTGTCGAAGGACGCTCTCAAAACTCGCAGATACAGATTCCACGTTTTTTGCGTTTTGGCCATTTTCCGCCGTTTTCGCGTAAAAGCGGAAAACGTATCTGCGAGTTTTGAGAGCGTGCTTTCCGCTATCGTGCCGCTTTGGACCGAATCAGGTCCTCATAGAACGCGGCCGCGGCGGCAGGTTCCCCGTCGAATACCACCGCGTGGTCGTCGACCACCAGCGCCCGGTCGATCGCGTACTGCGGCCGTGTGATCATGTCCACGTCATGCGTGGCGAAAATGACCTGCTTGTTGTAGCCGAACAGCGCCTTCGCCACGTGGGCCGAGCCGATCTCGTCCAGGCCCTTGGTGGGCTCGTCCGCCACGATCGCCGCGGGGGAGAAGCTCAACGCGCTGGCGATGGCGAGCAGGTGCCGCTGCTCGCTGTTGAGCGAGCTGGCCGACTGCCGAGCCACGGTGCTGAGCCCGAAATGCGCGAACAGGTTGCCGACGATGGCCAGCCGCTCTGATTCGGGCACCTTGTGCTTTTTCAACGGCTGGTCGATCGCCTCGCGGATGGTCGCCGCACGGTAGTAACTGTCGGGGATCTCCTCGCGGCGGACACGCCCGACGATGTCCTCGATGCGTTTGAGATCACGCTTGACGGCGGGGCTGAGCGCGGTCTCGCCCGCGGTGATGGAGACGGATCCGCTCGTGGCGGCCAATGCTCCGTCGAGCAGCTTGAGCAGTGTGGTCTTGCCGGCGCCGTTCAGCCCGATGACCGCCACGCGCCTGTCGTCGGGCGTGATCGTCAGCGATGTGGGCAGAAGCCCGACGGAACCGTCCTCATAGGTGTGTCCGGCTTGGTTCAGCGTGAAGGTCACCTGCGATGGCAAGGCTTCGTCCTTGCCGAAGAGCGAGTCAAAAAGTCCCATGACCCCTATAGTAGCGGCATCGGCGCATTCGCATCGGCCCGCATCGCGAGAAGGCCCGGCGGCCGCCGGTATGCGGTCGTCGGGCCTTCTCGTCATGGCCTGCGGGCGATCGTCTTCGCGTAGCCGAAGTCGTTGTCGAACATGTAGATGTAGTACTGGCCGTCGGGCAGCAGATGGATGGTGTTGAAGTGGATCCAGTCCCAGCGCCCGGATGCGGTCGGATCGGATTCATCGATGCCGGAGTGGTCGGTGGAGGCCTTGTAATCGGGGAACATCTCGCCGAAGTCGACGAGTTTCGTCACCTTGCCGGTGCTCGTGTTGACCTTGATGGCCTGGTCCTGCACGGCATGGTCGTATCGTGTCAGGTCGGTGGCGAGGGAGACGATGTTGCCGTCATCGTCGAGCGCGTAGTCGTGGTGGAGGATGAACCGGTCACCTAGGTCGATGATCTTCTCCAGCTTTCCGAACCGGTTCATGCCGACGAAATGCTTGGTCGACGCGGAGAACCACATGAGCCCGTTGTCGTCGAACAGCAGCCGTTGCGAGCGGTAGCACGGTAATAATGCGCAGAGGAAACGCTATGTGTTGTCTGGCGATTTCCTGAATCGCATGAATGTCGATTATGACGGGCGGCTTATACGTGTCGCGGTCCGGTGCCGTCCGCGACACGCCCGCGGGCGTCTACAGCCTGAACCAGGCGACGACCGTGTCGTAGAGGACCGGATTGTTGTTGATCAGCGAGTCGTCGCGGCCCGGGATGAAGCAGGCCAGCACAGCCAGGATGATGGATGCCATCAGCACCGCCACAACCAGTCCGCGGACGCATGCGAGCGCCATCGGGTGACGCTTCGTGACGTCTCGCCGAGGCTCGTTGCGTTCCGACGGATCGGGCGCCCCGGCCGCGATCGCGTCGCCGCCGGGATGCATGAGATACAGCATCGGCGCCAGCGCGGCGATCGCCATCATCCACCCGAAATCGCAGATGTAGCGCCATCCCAGGCCCGCGGTGTGGCTGTCGAACACCGCCAGCAGCATCGCCAGGGCCAGGGAGCACGTGGCGAGCCCCCAATAACCCGACCTGTGCATCCTGCGCCGCAGGAACGGGGCCGCCAGCGCGAGCAGCAGCAGCGGGCATGTCGTGAACAGGCCGCCGGCCATCGGCTCGTAATAGCCCCATTCGCGGAACGCCATGGGCGTCACGCCAATGAAGGGGAACTCCGACGTGAACCGCAACGGCAGGAACAGGTAGGCGCCCACCGACGGCAGGAAATTGGCCGTCGGCTGCACGAACCTGGTCATGTCGGTGACGGTCATCTGGTAGTCATTGCCGAAATCCAGCGGCGACCCGAACCGGGCGACGTTGTAGGCCATCAGCGGCAGCACCACGATCAGGGCGGGGATGATGACGGCGGCCGGCGCTCGCAGGGCCCTTCGCGGGGGCAGGGAGCGGCTTCTCAACCCCTGCAGCAGCGAGGTGATCTGCGGCCAGAAGATCGGGAAGCACAGCAGCGCGGACAGCGCGAACGTGGGCCGGCATCCGAAATTCGCCGCGATGCATGCCGCGCCGGCGGCGAGATAGCGCAGCGATAGTGGTTGGGCGCCCGCGACCGACCAGCTGCCCACATGGACGTGCTCCCTGCGCCCGGGATGCCGTTCGGGTGTCGCTTTGAGCCACAGCCACAGGCCGAGCGTCGTGAACATCAGGGATGCGGCGAAGGGCACGGAGTAGAAATTCAGGCGGAAATGCAGATAACTGGCGTTCGAGCCGAGCAGGAACATCACGATGACGATGGACGTGGCCGCCACCGATGCGTTCGGGCACAGACGGTGTGTCAGCCGTATCACCAGCAGGCATGCGAAGACGGCGAACAGGAACATCATCAGCAGTATGCACACGGACGTGGGCAGCATCATGCCGCCGGGCGTCCATAGGGACGTTATCGCACGGAACGGCAGGAAGAACAGCACCACGGGCACCACGCCGAAATACGAATACCAGTGGCCGTCATAGAAGGCATAATCCCAGAATATCTGCGTCTTGCCGGATTCGAACAGCTGACCGCGCACCAGGATGTCATGCGGGTTCGCAGCCTGCGCCAGCTCGGGGGAGACCGGCAGATCCAGCCACACGCGGCCGTTCAGCAGCGACTGCGCGACATGGTCGTACTGGTCGAAGTCGTAGGTGTAGCCATGCGGGTTGGGGAACACCAGCGGCCCGGAGACGAGGAATTCGCCGACGATGCGCACCATGGTATAGATGGCCAGCGGGGCGAGGAATGCCACGAGCGCCCACCGCTGCCGTACGCTCGCGGGATTGAGCCGTATGCGCCACAACGCGGAGCCGGGTCGCCACAGCGCGACCAGTAGCGCCACCGCGGCCATGATCGACACGCGCAGCCAACTGAACTCGAAGGGAACCCGAACGTTAGCTCTGACCGCGGAGAACGGGATACGAGAGCCCACGGGCTCCTCGATCCACAGGCGAACCGAGCTGCCCGGCTTCACCTTAAGGTACAGCGAGCGCGGCGCCGACGTGGAGACGGAGGTGATCTCGCCGGCGCGCGAATCGGTGTCGGCGCGCACGAACACGTTGTTCGCCGCTTTGACGTCGCCTCCTTCGGGCGTGTTCGCCGCCTCGATGCGCACGTATGACGATGTGCCGTCCGCACTCACTTCCATGTACGCCGACGTCGGGTCGGTGACGGTGAGGATGCCGTCCTCGCCGCGTTTGAGACCGTCTCCCATGACGTTCGTCGCCGCGGCGGAATCGGTGCTGGCACCGAGCGTGGTCCAGAACGGCATGTTGAATGCCACGCATTCGATCACCAGGATCGCCAGCAGCGCCACAAGCATGGCTGGCAGTGACCGTCGCATGTGGTCTCGGGAAATGATGGAAGAACGCACCCCATTATTCTATCGGCTTCATGTCGGGTTGGATTGAAAGAATGTGTGCCATGTTCCGAAACGCTTCACACTTCCCGTCAGAAGGCTCTCTTGGAGGGCTGATCTCAGGCCTGTCCGGCGCGTTGCGACAGGTGGGGGACGCCGCCGCGTCCGTACTGGGCGGGCGTGGCGTTCGTATGGACGAGGACGGGCAGGGACCGTTCGAGGCGGCGGTGCAGGCCGCGGCCGGGTCCGGCAACGACACGGATGCGATGATGGCCGCGCTCTCGAAGCATTCGGTGAGATTGACACCGCTTATCAAGCGCCGCGTGTTTCCCGACCTGCCCGGTGTCCCGCGCGGTGTGGCGCTGGGATGGGCGCAGCTGACCTCGGGGGAGGGCGCCACCGTCTCGATAGGGCTGTTCATCGGGCATGACCGTTTCTCGCAGATCGCGCTCGCCGACGGGAACGGGCGCGTGTTCGTGACCTCCGACCCGCATGCCGATACGCATGATATGAAGCCGCGGTTCATGCTCGTCAAGGAGGAGGAGCTGGACGCCGTCGACGGCGCGAGATTCGGCGCGAAGGCGCGGCCGCCGTCTGCGGTGACGGGGGCCTCGACCGGCGAGTCGGCGGGCACGGTCCGCGCGTTTCAGGGCGGCATTGTGGGACGGGACGCCACAGGGCGCATGACATGGCTTGCCTCGTGGCTGAAGACGGGAAACCGGTACACCCTGGAGCAGATGCGCTCCCCGCTGCCCGCCTCGCTGCGGCAGCGTCTGGAGTACCGTGACGCCATCTCCATCGCCTTCCTCGCCGCATACATGCTGCCCGAAATGCGGGGGCTGCTCATCGGGTTCGGATCGGGCAACATCTTCCGTCGCCTCAACCGTGAGGCGCCGATGGGTGCCATACGCCGCAGCATACGCGACACGATGGAGGCTCGTGCGCACGGCATGCGGGCGTCCGGTCTGGAGGATCATTTCGCCGACCTGATGCAAGAGGCCGGCGCCCTCGACCATGCGTCCGGCCTGGAGGCGGTGCACGGGGCCGAACCGCTGCACCTGTATACGTCCAGTTACTCCGGCGGGTATTTCTTCGCGTGGGACTCCGGACTGGAGTTCCGCGCCGCGCTGCGCTCGCTGAGAATCGAGGGCAATCTCAACCGTTTCGCCGCAGTGAGCGCGTGGATCGAACGATCCGCCCGCAACGGCGGCGTGACCGAGGACACGGTCACGCGCGCGCAGGCCGCGCAGATCGATCTTGCGCTGCTGGACGATCCGGCGCTGATGGCGCTGCCTTGGGAAGGGAAACCCGCGATATCCGAAATCGATTTCCCGCACGACGACGGCGTGGCGGCGATACGACACGTGTGGCGGTACGCGGGCGAGACCGCTGACCGGATGCTTCAAGACAATCCGAATCCCGCGGGCGGGCGGGTCGGTTCCGACCCAGGGGCGTCAGAATGGGGGTACCGTCAGGCGGTGTCCCGGCTGCTGCGCCAGCTGAGGCTCCCGTATCGCTTCGACATGGAATTCCGCAGCAATCTCGAACAGGGGACGACCGCGGTGGCGTTCACCACGGCGGGCCCCTCCATGATGCCGGAAAGCCGCTATGACGAGCGCACCCACGATTGGGTCTCGTTCTCGCAGGGGGAACGGGCCGCCATGAGCGCCGCGTACAATCTCCGCGTCGGGCTCATCATCGCGGCACTGTGCTTCGGCGCGAGCGAACGGGTCGATCAGGTGTGCGTGCGCATCGATTCCATCGGTCTGGAAGAGGCGGTCGCCGAGCAGGACAGCGCGATCTCCGATCTGATGAGCGCAGCGCTGCGATCGTTCGAGCGCCTGCACACGGGCGAGGCCGGCGCGTCCAAGGCCGATCCGAAGGACGGCGACCATCACGGCGATCCTTCGCATACGCCTTCCGCGGAGCCGGCGCCTGATGCCCGCACCCCGCAGGCGGATGCCAGAGGCACCCAGGACGCGAAGACGGATTCCGCCGGTGAGTCCGTTTCTGCGACCGTCGGGGATGATGATCTGCAGTCGTTGGAGAGCTTCGCCGACATGATGAAGGACATCAATTTCGAAGACTTCGTACGGGACTCCCCGCAGGAAGTCCAGGACTCCGACTCCGGCGATACGGGTCAGGCGGATGACGCCGGAGCGGCCCCCGGCGGCGAAGGCAACGAAGAAGGCGACACCGACCCCATGGATGCGCTGCGCCGCAGCCCCACCGTGCGAAACCTCGTCACCGTAACGTTCACCAGACAGGAGTTGCTGCAGCGGCTGCGCGAAGACGCGTTGCGGCACCCCGCCGACACCTATCGCCTGTTCGGCGCGGTGATGGACATCGACGAGCGGGGCGGACTCGCCCCCATCAGCGCCGAATTCGACCTGCGCGACGCGAGGTTCTCCCCGACGGGCTCCCAGGAGGAGCCGGAACTGTCGGACAAGGTCTTCCCGGCGACTGTCGCCGGCATCCTCGGCACGGACAACGCCGAGGGCCTGTCCATCCAGCGGGCGGACCTGCTGCAGCGCTGCGTCGACGAATTCCACCGGCTCGCCGCCGACGGGACTCTGGCGTCGGTCTCCAAGGCGCAGCATGCGATGCATGTCATCGACCGCGTCGCCGATCCGGAGCTGTCCGAATTGTCGTCACGCGTCACCAGTGCGCTCATCGACGGTACCGACACACCGGACTTCACCTTCCAGCTGGCGGACGAACTCGACCGGGAACGCACGCGGGCCCGCGACCTGCTGTTCTCCGGTCAGGACGATCAGGCCGTGACCGTCGCCGAAGCGGCCATCGAACGTGTGGAATCGGCTTATGCCGACAATCCGGGCGTGCCACGGTATTTCAACTCGTATGCCGAGCGCGTCGTCTACAACCGCCTGTTCGCCACGGACGGCGAACGCACGGTGCTGATCCCCGACAACCTGTTCTACGCGCACACCGAGCTGGCGGACCTGCTGTCTCAGCTCAAGGGCGCGAAGGCCGCGCTGCCGCACCTTAACGCGATGGTGGCGTATGCTCCCGCTTACCCGTTCTCGCACATGAAGCTCGCAGTGCAGCTCGCCCGCAACGAGGATTGGGATTCCGCGCGCGCGGCATGCCTGAACGCGCTGCGCGTGGCGCTCGACCGTGATGACGCCGCATTCGCCTACTACCGGCTGGCATACGCGGAATGGATGCGCGACCGTTTCGATATCGCCGCCGCGGCCTACATCATGAGCGAGCACATCGCACCGGGGCAGATCGGGGCGCTTGACGGCGAGCTGAGGGAACTGCTCGCACGCGCCGAATCCCAATGCATAGCGGTGCCTACCGACGTGGAGTCGGCAGCCGGCGTGCTGCGCATGCACGATCTGCCGGTGTGGCCCCACACCCAGGTCGCCGCGATCGTGCGCGACGCCGCCCGCGTGTGCGTGGACGAGGGCATGTTCGTTCCCGCGCGGACGCTGTCGATGGCGGCCGCCCGTATGAACGACGGCGACAACGGCGGTGTCGACATGGTGCAGTCCCAGTTCCTGAGATCGCTCAACTCCTGATGCCGTGCGCGGGCGTCGCCGAGGCGGGTTCATGTTTTCGATTACAATCGAATCCAGATGAATTCGCACATACGAAGGGGAAGTGATGGCTCGCGCAGCGGTTTCGCAATCATCCGGCGACCAGTTGGCTTGGGATTTCGACGATCCGGACGCTGGGGAGGCTCCGGCGCCGGTCGAGAACGAAGGCGCCGCCCGGTTCGCGCCCGGCTCATCCCAGTGGGTCGCCGCGCTGCAGTCCACGGACGCTGATGCGGCCCGGCTGGATCGGCTGGATGTGTCCTCACTGTCGAACGAGGTTGCAGCCCGCCTGTGGGCACGCGTCGCGGCGTGGGTCGAGGCCGACCAGATCGCCTATTACATCGATGACGCGCCGGTCTCGTCCGACGCGGCCTACGATGCGCGCTTGCGTTGCCTGCAACGGCTGGAGGCGGAGTTCCCGTCGTTGGATTCACCGCAATCTCCCACGCACCGGGTCGGCGGCACGTTCTCCAATGATTTCGCTTCGGTGCGGCATCCGTCGCGTATGATGAGCCTTGACGACGTGTTCTCGATCGAGGAGCTGCGCGATTGGTACGATTCGGTGCTGCGCGATTTGGACTGGCCTGAGGGCAAGCCGTTGCCGATGACCTGCGAGGTGAAGATAGACGGCCTGGCATTGAATCTGATATACCGCAACGGCGTGCTGGAACAGGGGCTGACGCGTGGCGACGGCGTCACCGGTGAGGACATCACGCTCAATGTGCGCACGATCGGCTCCATTCCCGCCAATCTCGGCGGGCCGGCCGCGGATATCCCCGAGTTCGTGGAGATCCGCGGCGAGGTGTTCATGCGTTGGGACGATTTCAAGGCGCTCAACGGTGAACAGGAGGATGCCGGGCGCCCTCCGTTCGCCAACCCGCGCAATGCGGCGGCCGGATCGCTCAGGCAGAAGGATCCGCGCATCACCGCCACAAGGCGGCTGAGCTTTTACGCGCATGGCATCGGTACGCTGCGCTGGGGCTCGGGGCGGCCCGCCGGCTCGCATGACGTCGTCGCCGACCAGTCCGAGGCGTACACGCTGTACTCTAAGTGGGGAGTGCCGGTGTCGCCGCACAACCGTGAGGTCACGTCGTTCGCGCAGATCCTCGACATGATCGACTATTACGGCGAGCACCGCGGCGACATCGAGCACGCGCTCGACGGCATCGTCGTCAAGGTCGACGATCTCGGCCTGCAGAGGTCGCTGGGCGCGACCTCGCGGGCGCCGCGTTGGGCCATCGCCTACAAGTACCCGCCCGAGGAGGTCAACACCGAACTGCTGGACGTCACCGTGCAGGTCGGGCGTACCGGGCGCGTCACGCCCGTCGCCGTGCTCAAGCCCGTGTATGTAGCGGGGTCCACGGTGTCTCGCACGACATTGCACAATCCGTTCGAGGTCAAGCGCAAGGGGGTGCTGATCGGCGATACGGTGGTGGTGCGCAAGGCCGGCGACGTGATTCCCGAACTGGTCGGGCCGGTCGTGGAACGCCGCAAGGGGCGTGAAGACGACCTGCGCGAATTCGTCATGCCGGATCGTTGCCCGTCCTGCGGATCGAAGCTCGCACCGGCCAAGGAGGGAGACAAGGACATTCGCTGCCCGAACGTGGAATCCTGCCCCGCCCAGCTGACCGAGCGCATCATCAACCTGGCTTCGCGCAAGGCGTTCGACATCGAGCATCTGGGCGACCAGTCGGCCATCGCGCTGACCAACCCGGAGGAGAACCGGCCGGATTCGCCGGATACGTTCGCTCCGAACATCACCGAGATTCTCGTCAAGCCCGGCGAGGAGCCGGAGCCGTACGAGCCCGTGGAGGGACTGCGGCTGCCGGAACGGCAGAAGCCAGTGCTGTCGAGCGAAGCGGGGTTGTTCACACTGGACGCCGCGGCGCTCAGGGATGTGCGCGTGTGGCGCGAGGCCGCGATCATCGAGATCCATGAGACGGTCACGGCCGACGGCAAGACCAAGCGCACTCGCAAACGCATCGGTGGCTCGGGCCTATGGCATCAGGTCCCGGCGTTCTGGACCGCGCCCACGCCGGCGAAGAAGCTTTCCGCGCGACGGCAGGCTGCGGCCGGTGCGCCGGCCGACGCTGCGACTGAGCCGTATCCGGGATATGACGTGCCGGCCGATGCGGTGGTCGTGCGCGTCGATCGGAAGACCACGCGCAACGGCACGGCCGACGTCCCCGTGTACGTCCGCCCCGGCGAGAACACGCGCAAGATGTTCGACGAGATGGACAAGGCCCGGCACGCCGACCTGTGGCGGGTGCTGGTCGCCTTGTCGATACGTCGTCTCGGCCCGCCCACGGCCCGTCTGATCGCCTCCGCCTTCGGCTCGCTGGAGGCCATCGAGCAGGCGGGCGTGGACGAGCTGTCGGCCATTGACGGCATCGGCCCGGAAATCGCCGAATCGGTGGTCAATTGGTTCGCCGCCGCCCGTGAGCCGAGGGATTGGCGGGGCGAGACGCTGCGCGCCTGGCAGGCGGCCGGTGTCGGGGTCGCCGCCGCCGAGACCAGCACGCTGCCGCAGACGCTTGCCGGAAAGACCGTCGTCGTGACTGGTTCTCTGGAGGGATTCTCGCGTGATTCCGCCAAGGAGGCCATCATCGAGCGCGGCGGCAAGGCTGCCGGCTCGGTCAGCAAGAAAACCGATTGGGTCGTCGTCGGCGAAAACGCCGGCTCCAAGGCCGCCAAGGCCGAAGAACTCGGCATCCCCATGCTTGACGAAGCCCAATTCCGCACCCTCTTGGAAACCGGCGCCGTGCAATAGACTGCCGCCCCCCCGCTGACGGAGGGCTGTCGCGGAGCGACTGGGGTGGTCCATGCCTATAAACCCGCCCCTCAGTCTCGCTTCGCGAGTCAGCTCCCGCCGGCGGGAGCAAGTACCCGCCCCGCGCTTTGCGGCCCATTTCACAGGGTGGATTTCACGCCGCCTCTGGCACGCCGTCGATTCACACGCTAGTCTGGTACGCGGCAATAAGGAGGATAGGATACATGACAGACGCACGCCACATCGAGGCGCAGATCTACGAACGGCTCAGCAAAGTCATCGACCCGGAGCTCGGACGCTCCATCACCGATCTGGGGATGATCGCCGCAATCAACGCGGTGGGCGTCACCTCCCAGGGCGACGGCGACGTGCCGTCATATGACGTGACCGTGCATGTGGAACTTACGGTCGAGGGCTGTCCGCTGTCGCAGACCATCACCAATCAGATCAACGGCGCAATCGTCTCATATCCCGACGCGAAGCTCACCCCGCACATCGAGGTCTCATCCATGAGCCATGACAAGCTCGCCGACCTGGTGGCGGGTCTCAAGGCGGAGCGCAAGCAGAATCCGTTCAACAGACCGGGCGTCAAGACGCGCATCTTCGCGATCGCCTCCGGCAAGGGCGGCGTCGGCAAATCATCGGTGAGCGCCAATCTGGCGGCGACCTTCGCGGCGCTCGGGTACGACACCGCGGCCATCGACGCGGACATCTACGGTTTTTCGCTGCCGAAGCTGTTCGGCGTGCACACGCAGCCGACGAACCTCAACGGCATGCTGATGCCGGTGACTGCATGGGGTGTCAAGCTGATTTCGATTGGCATGTTCGCCGGTGCCGACCGTGCGATTCTGTGGCGCGGGCCTCGTCTGCAGCGTTCGCTGGAACAGTTCCTGTCGGACGTGTGGTGGGGGGATCCGGACGTGCTGCTGCTCGACCTTGCCCCGGGCACCGGCGACATGGCGATTTCGGTGGCTCAGGCGTTGCCGAACGCGGAACTCGTCGTCGTCACCACTCCGCAGCCGTCGGCTTCGGATGTGGCGGTGCGCTCCGGTCTGGTCGCATTGCAGGTGCCGATGAAAGTACGCGGCGTGGTCGAGAACATGAGCTGGTATGAGCATAAGGGCGAGCGACTGGAGATCTTCGGCGCGGGCGGCGGTCGGCGTGTGTCCGATCAACTGACCGAGACGCTTGGCTATGACGTGCCTCTACTCGCCCAGCTGCCGCTCGACCCCGATTTGCGTGAGGTGGGTGAGTCCGGCCGTCCGGCGGTTCTGAACGAGGACGGCGCACTGCGCTCGGATGCCCTGGGGCGCACGTTCCGGGAGCTTGCCGAGGGTCTTCTTCGCAGCGAATGATTCTCAATAAGAAAGGTGCGAGGATTGCGCACAAATACGCACAGTCGCACATTCCTGGGAGTGGCGGAATAGAGCCGTTTCTGCATATTTCGTGTGCGTTTGGCCGGCAGTCGGACTCGCACCTTTCTTATTGAGAACCGTTCGCTGCGAGCCAGTAGTGCAAATAACGCTGCCGGTTGACGATGTCCCGCACCATCTCGATGAAGGCCCGCCTTGATTCCTCCGTCCGCAGGTCATCCGCGGTGACCATGATGATGGTCCAGCCATTGTGCTGCAGCTCGTTGAACCGCGCGGCGTCCTTGCGCATCTGCTCGGGGCTCGCATGATATGCGCCCTGATATTCGAATCCCACCTTGCAGTCGGGGTAGGCCATATCGATCAGTCTGGTTCCGTGCCTAAGCCTCACTCGGTAATTCGCATATGGCCTGCCGAGCCCCGAATCCAAGAGAATGCCGAACAGAGGTGTTTCGGGTGGTGAATCCGTGTCCTCGACGATGTACGGGAGCGCCTCCTCGCATTTTCTCTTCCCCGCGAAACGGGGGCTCGCGTCGAGGTATGCGGCGAAGTCGTCTTTCCTGGCCTTCTTCCTGCGTTCCTCGCGGCTGGCAAACGCCGAGGCTATCGTCGCCAGGGCTTCCGTGTCGCAGTAGGTTGCCATCTGCGCCCATGCCATGGCGGGGGAGGCCATCCAGAACCGTTCATATTCGTATTTGCAGTATTCCTCCTTTCCGGAGAACACGTGGAATGTGACTCCGGCGATGTGATTGCGATCCTGTGCGCGAGGCACGCTGACATGGACGCGATTCGACGCCAGATCGGTCTTCGGCACGGGAGCTCCCCAGTATCGTATGGCGTTGATATATCCGACCCTGAGCGGTCTCTTGGTGCGCATGGCGGCTTCATTGCAGCGTTTGCGTTCGTTCCGCCGCCCGTTGACTATATCCGTGTTCATGAATCCCATGGGGCAACGGTATGGAATGGAACGTGCCGATGGCAAGCGATTTCGGGGTATGTGGTCGAAGGCTAGGCATTTTTGGCATGTCTTCGGCGTGTTATCCACATTCCATGTATCAGCGAACGGTTCTCATTAAGAAAGGTGCGAGTCGGTTCTGCGGGCAAACGAACATGAAATTGATGGGAACGGCGTTATTCCGCCGATATGAGAAATGTGCGATTGTGCGTATCTGTGCGCAATCCTCGCACCTTTCTTAATGAGAATGATTCGCTGATACATCGGGGGGGGGAGAAGGAGGGAGAAAAAGATGAGGAGGGGAAGAGAGAGGAAGAGATAATGAAAAAGCATCTATCAGATGTGGAATCTGATTTGTAGGGTTTGCCACAATTGTTGAGGTAATGCGGAAAATGGCTTGATACCGCCATTTATCAGACGTGTCGTAGGTGGCTATGGACGGCCTTAGATTTCTTTAGATTGCTATTGTTGGCTACCCTTGGGAATATTCTGGTCGTATGGCACGAAGAACACATGGAAGCGGCAGCGTCTATCCGGAACGCACTGGAGGGTACCGGGCGACGTGCGAATTGCCTCCGGATCCGGCGACGGGGAGGCGGCGGCGTCTGGTGGCGCGTGGGCGTACTAAGGCCGTAGCGCTGAAGCGGTTGAAGGACAAGAAGCTGGAGTATGAGCGTTCCGGCCGTATGCCGAGCCAGACGACGCCGTACCTGAAAGATTGGTTGGATAGGTGGTTGGATGAGATTGTCAAGCCGCGTCTGCGTCCTTCGACGTTGGCGACATACAGGAGCGTTGTCGAGGCGTTGATCAAGCCTGCGATCGGTGGCGTCCGGTTGGGCAGGTTGGAGCCGAAACACTTCCGGATGATGGAGGAGTACATCACCAAAGGTGATGACACGTGCGATCCGCCGCGGAGACCCCGAAGCAGCGCGACGGCGGGAAGTGCGTGGCGGACGTTGCATAAAGCTCTTGACGATGCCGTGAGGGAAGGGATCATCGAGTCGAACCCATGTGATCGTGCTGAATCCCCGCGCGTCGTGTATACGGAGCGCAAGATTCTGACACCGGCGCAGGCGGGGCAATTGATTAATGCCGAGAACGATGTCATGTGGCATTTGATGTGGCGGCTTGCTTATGAGACGGGCATGAGGCAGGGGGAGCGTCTTGGTTTGACGAACTCCGAGATTCAGCTGATTGACAACGTGATCTGCATTGTGGTCGAATGGCAGTTGAAGGTCTACAACAATGTGAAGGATGCGCGGGATATCCCTAGCTCACTCGGTGCCCGGCATGTGATGGGCAAGGCTTATTTGGTGCCGCCCAAGACGAATGCGGGGCGTCGCGTGATTCCACTGCCTGAATCGTTGGCGGCTGAGTTGGGGCTGTATATCAAGGGCACCGGGCGGGTGAAGCCTGATGATCTGGTTTTCGTCCAAGAGGATGGAGCGCCTTTGAATCGTATGATCGAGACACGGGCGTGGAAGAAGGCATTACAACGTGTCGGGCTGCCGGGGGATTTCGTGCCGCATTCGGCCCGGCATACGGCGGCGACGGCGATGGCCCAGTTGGGAATGAGTGACAAGGTTCGCGAGTCCATCATGGGGCATAGTGACATCAGCGTCACCAATCGCGTGTACACGCATGTTGGCACGGCCGACGCGTCCAAGGCCGTCAACGGAGTCGAAACGCTGCTGGCGTTGGAACCTGCGAATTCGGAGGAATCCGGTTCGCCTGTGGAATGATGAAACCATGAGTGTTGTGGAACAATGTATCCGAGTAATAACATTCATCGAACAACATGGCGGTTACAGGAGATACAAAGGTTCTAGTCAGTTTGTTGTGAAAAAATGTTGAGTAACCGTCGATAAGTGTGCAGGGAGGTTATATGCCCGCCGAGCATGGTGTTATTTACACAAAGCGTTGGGTTGTTGACTTTGTGCTAGATCTTGCCGGCTACGTATCCGGTTCGGGAATCACGAACAAGGTAATCGTCGAACCCTCATGTGGTTGTGGTGCGTTCATGGTGTCCATTGTTGAGCGTCTAGCCGATGAGGCTACACGACGGGGGACGAGCTGGGAAGACTTAGCTGATGCGGTGCACGGCTACGACATAGACATTGCTTCGATTGATGTTACTAAACGTGCTGTAGTCGACGTACTCATAGCGAAGGGGTGTCCAGATGGCACGGCAATACGACTTGCCAATACGTGGTTAATTCATGGGGACTTTATCCTGAGCGAAGTGCCCATCTGCGATTTTATTGTCGGGAACCCACCGTATGTGCGTGCGATTGATATTGATCGAGACAAACGCGCGTTGTATTGTAGTACGCTTACATCGGTTACAAGTGGATGCGACTTGTACGTGAGTTTTTTCGACAAGGGTCTTAGCATACTTAAACGAGATGGCGTCCTATGTTTTATCTGCGCTGATCGCTGGCTTCAGAACGCTTATGGTAGGCGCTTGCGCGCACGTGTTAGTTCGTCATATGACTTGGACATGTTGGTTAGGATGCACGGAGTTGATGCGTTCGACGACGAGGTTGACGCTTATCCGGCGGTAACGCTTATTCGGCATCGTCCACCGACGGGATTGATTCGCTTCGTGAACTGTTGTCCCGATTTCAAACCAGAGGATGTTGATGCTGTCAAGACGTGGCTTGATGCTCCGGATGAGGCGTTGCATGCAGCGCGATTCGAGGCATTCGAAATTGATCGTCCGAAGGGTGACGAGGTTTATCCGCTCGGTAGTTCCGAGCTGGTTGATTTTGTCACACAAGCGCGTGAGAAACTGCCAAGTATTGAGGAGTCTGGCGTACGTATAGGTATTGGAGTGGCGACAGGCTGTGACAAGGTGTTCATTACCGACATTGAGAACCTTGTCGAGCCCGAACGTATGTTGCCCGTGTTTAGTATGCGTGACTATCGTCGCGGACATGCTGATAAGCGCCGCTGGCTTGTGAACCCATGGAACGATGACGGTACGCTTGTTGATCTCGATGAATATCCGAAGCTCAAGGCGTACTTTGAAAAATATACCGACAAGCTGTGTAAACGTCATGTGGCGCGCAATAACGATAATGCGTGGTATCGCACGATTGATAAATTGACGCCTGGTCTTATGGATCGTGACTTGCTCTTCATACCGGATATGGCCACAACATCCGATCCTGTGCTATCTCGCGGATTGTATCCTGCCCACAATACATATTGGATCGCATCCGATACATGGGACATGCGCACGTTGGGCGGGTTTCTGATGGCGGACACGACGCGAAGCTTCATTGATGCGCTTGGAGTCAAAATGCGCGGCGGCACTTTGCGCTTTCAAGCGCAATATCTACGTCTTGTGCACATTCCGGCTCCCACGCAGGTAAACGACGAAGTTAAGGCGGCACTCGCTCGTTCGTTTGATGACGGTGATCGCAATGTTGCCACACACTTCGCGGAGATTGCTTATAAGGAGGCTATGAGATGAGACAAAACATTGAGACTGCGATACTCGGCATGTATAGTGCTATGGCGCGTGCTGCGGCGGCACAAGCGGCAAATGGGCGTGCTGATCAAGGGCGTAGAAGTGCTGTTACGTCGGGCAAACACCTCGATCCGGTTGCCGGGATTATAAGAAACGACTTGATTGACCTCGGTTTCCATGAAGACGAGGTGTTTCACACAGGGCGCGCATGTACGCTTCCGGGATGGTTTCGTCCGACAAAGGACTGGGATCTGTTGGCGCTTGATGATGGTGAGCTCGTAAGTGCCATTGAGCTCAAGAGCATCAGTAGTTCGTTTGGCAACAACGCTAACAATCGCGCTGAGGAATCGATAGGGTCGGTTGTCGACGCGATTGAGGCGTATAACGAGCGCTTATATGGTAACTGCAGCATTCCGCCGGTGATGGGTTACGCCATGATCGTCTGTGATTGTGATGAAAGTCGTAGTACGTCCGCACGTCCTGCGCATTCACCGCATTTCGATATAGATGAAGCATTTAAGGGCGTTTCGTATCTTGATCGCTTTCATATTCTCTGCGACCGCTTACGTCGGAAGAGCTTGTATAACGCGGTATGGCTCGTATTCGCGCGTCCTGACGAAGGTATCGCTTACGAGCCGGATCCATCCATGACATATGAAGTGTTTATGACGACGATTGAGTCGGGCTTGCGGATGCATCGTGCTCAACGTTGATAAGAAGTAGTACTTATTCTTCCATCATTTTGTCAACTCGCTTTATATACCATGTATCCGCAGACAGTTAGCCGTTGCATGTCTGCTGTCAATTACGGTTTCGTCTTCGATGTTTCGCACTGTGCTGAAACTTTGAAAAATGGGCGGCTATATCAGGGCGCTGAATATCCTGTATGGCCGCCCACTTGCGTTTATATTGGTCAGTTGTCGTTCATGCCGAATTCAATTGTCCGAAGCACGCCCTTCCAGTAGGATTCCCGGCTAAGCACCGTGTCACGGGACGTCTTTTTGTCGAATATTTCCAGAATCGAATACGAGAAATTGCTGGTGATGTACTCCGCGCCGTATTTGTTCCTCAATTCGATCATCTCTTTGTTACCGCCGGTCGGATCATTCAGGTTCGCGTAAGTGGACCATCGCGTCCACAGACCTTCATTGTCACTGGATGCGCTGCCCACATACAGTTTGCCCGTGTTCCGATCTGTGATCACATATACGGCTTTGACGGCGGACAGGGCCGTGCGCCATTCCGGTTCATCGTGGTTGATGATGTCCTGCAATTCACCGTGGGTCAGGGTTACGTGATCGTAGCCGTTGAACGTGCCGAGCTTGGTGCGGGGCGCGATCTCATACACGATTGGGTCGAGCTGATCCTGCACATGCTCGTACAGGCGCATGTACGGTTCATTGTTCGAGAGCACTTTGTTGATGCGGATGATAAGGCGTTTCTCATAGCCCGCATACTGGTCCATGTGCTCCAACTTGTAGCCGATGCCTTCGTATACCGGCGGTTGGATTTCTGTTGCCCGGTATAGTCCGCCGAAAATGTAATAGTCCTTGCCATACGGGTAGTACTGTGCAAATGCGAATAAATATTCGCGCCCGTTCATTTTGTGGTTGTTGTTACGCTCGCCGCCGCGGTACGCGTTCATGATCTCCCATTCGGGATCGTCATGCAGCAGGAGATCCCATGCGGGGAATGTGGTGTTGTTCCGGTTGAGTTTGATCTTCGCGTTGGTCGGCTCACTGAAATGGAATAGTTCAGTGAATTTTATCGGTTTTTGCTCTGGCATTTTTCATCCTTATGCAGGTGCATTATTGTTATCTATTTTCGTTTTATCGCTGATTGCATTATCAGGTTAAATCTGCGGCGGGATGGGGATATTTTTGCCTGTGTATTTCGTAGACGAACCCATCGTGTAGTTTGACGGGGATTATATCGTAAGCAGGATCGTCGGGATGCGCTTCCATTTCGTCGTGGGCTGCGCACAGTCGTTGAATGTCGCTGCCGATCAGGTTTCGTTTGCTGAACAGATCACTGGGATGTTTGTGCATGGCCTTGGCGACGCTGTTCTTGCTGTCCCCTTCGTGTATCGCCCATGCGGCGACTACCGCCAGTTCATGGTCGAGTGCTTTCTTGAGTTCTGAAATCAACAGCACTTGAGCGACGTGTCGGCATAGTCCGTTGTCGTATTCCGGCGACAGGGGTATTACGATGTAGCCGTTCTCCCGACGTGTTGGTATAACGGCTGTTTCTGCTTCCAACTGCTCGGCTAGATCGATGGACATTGTGTCGACTTGGCTGAGAATCTCGATGACCTTGTTGTACATGAGTTTTCTGTAATTGTCATCGTTCTCGATTGTTGCGAGGACGCGCATGTTGTCGCGCGTGTGCTTCTGTTGCGATTCCATCCGGGCCATGTGGAAGTCCTTTCCTCTCTAACGGTTTTCTATATGAATACGGTACTCGGAAAATTCTTGGGAAATCTGCTGATGGACGAAAGGATGGAAATCACCAAGGGAACGCACAGGGCGATCCCGAAAACCAGAAAGGTGGCGTCACATGCCACGCAGGAAAAGCTACACAACTGCCGAAGGATTTCAGAGCCTCGACCAGCATCTCATCGCTCAGCAGATGATTCCCCTGAGGGTTGAGGAGAAACAGGGCGATTGGGATGCCGAGACCAAAACCAATGCGCAGAAGACCAATGCGGACGGCGTACCTCAATGGCTGATCCAGACCTTGTTCCAGCCAATCGATGGTGATACAGAGCACGCGCCCGAGGTCGTGCCCGTTACCGTGACGGCCAAGGTGAAACCCGTCATCCGTGTGGGGGTTCCGGTGGAATTTGTTGGATTCGGCGCATGGGTTTACGTCTCCCACGACAAGACTACGAAGCAGGTCACGTCGGTGGGACGCAGCTTCATGGCCGCCGGGTTCAAACAGAACGGCGGTGAATGATGATGGGGCGTAAGACCAGTATCACGGTCCGAATCCCCATTGACCTGCTGGACCGGTTGGACGCGTACGGGGAATCCGAATTCGGTCGCCGTTTCGATCGGAGTCTGTTCATCGTGGAAGCGATAACGGGGCGGCTGAATGGTATCAAGGAAGGAGCCCATCATGGGTGACGTGTTGTTCTGGCCGGCGCTGGCATTGATTGCCTGCGTCGCGGCCGTGGTCTTTATCTCGGTCGTGCGGTTGCGGAAACTGCGCCATACGATTGAGCATCACATGCCTGAAGCGGTCGTGCGCCGCGATGGTTGGGGCTGTCGCGCGATTGCCCTACCCGGCCGTCGGATCTGGCTGGTGCCGACCGACATCGCCGAGCAGCAGGCGATGGACGCGTTGAAGGAGACGGCGAAGGCGTACCCCGGCTGGATCCCCTCGCATCGGATGATGGGACGTGGTACGCGGGCATACTGGTTGCTGTCCGTCCGCCGTCCGGCGCGGAAGATAATCCGTCGCGAAGATATACCGGCGGAGAAGGATCCGGCCCATTACGTCTGTATCGGTCTCAACTTATCTCGCAAGCCGGTCATGATCCGTAGCGACGAGCACACACTGGTCATCGGCTTGACAGGCAGTGGCAAGGGCAGCATCATGGCGACTTACGTCGACGGACTTTCACAGCTGTATGAAGACGGCCTCGTCCAGTTCTGGGGCATCGACCTCAAAGGTGGCATCGAAATGTCGATGTACGGCACTCTCTTTGAGTCCCATCACGCCTACACGCTTGACGAGGCGGTCGCTCTACTACAGAATCTGTCCACCGAATGCGACCACAGAATGGACAGTCTGCGTGGGCGCGCGCGGGAGCTGCCGCCGACGCCCGAGTATCCACGAATCGTCCTGCTGATCGATGAAGCCGCCGAGCTACACGGCAAGGCAGACAGGAAGAAGAGCGAATTGGTCACGCGCTTGCTGGACTCGATCCTCAGACGTGGGCGTGCGCTCGGCATCGTCGTCGTGGCGCTCAGTCAGGATCCACGTGCCGAATCCGTCCCCCTGCGGGCCCGGTTCCCTCAGCGAATCGCGCTCCGGCTCAACTCCGAGGAGGAAGCTGTCATGTTGCTCGGACGGGAAGCCGTCGACCGCGGTGCCACTCCATGGCTGATCTCACCGGATCAACAGGGATCCGGATTCATCTGGAACCAGACCACGGGGACGGTCGACTATTTCAGGGCGCCGTGGTATGGCGACGACGACCTGATGGAACTGGGCGCGTAGGCGCTGTGAGAACCCCGCCGTCGGAGCGATGCTCGCGCAGGCGGCGGGGTTCTCTATACCCAAAATTCGGTCATCGAAGCCCGGCTGCTCTTGATTATTAGATTCAAATTCCACCGTGAACATCAAAAGGAGGTGATCCGGCATGCCCAGATTGACGATCCGACAGCACGGAGCAAGCGCATCGATCCCACGTCATCCCATTGCCGGAAACCTCCAAAAGCCGGAGGAGAGGAAGGCGAATCGAGGCTGGACCGCCGCCGTGGCAAGAAGAAACAGCCAGTACCTCCAACGGATTGATTTCGAGAGAGTTGATGGGACACCGTACGCGGTGACATTGACGTTGCCGGCATGGCAGATGGAACAGGTCACACCGGTGGTGATGCACCGGCTCATCGACGTGATGATAAAATACCTGCGCCGACATGGAATGCTCCACTTCCATTGGATCATCGAGTTCACGGCACGACGTATGCCGCACATCCATATGAGCGTATGGATGGCTGATCGGTATGAGGAATGGGACCGGCATCTGCGCCAGTACATCGTGTGGGACAACAACGAGAGCGCGGTCGTCTCCAATGTCGTGGTCAAGTGGCTGGAGCTGACGGAAGCAGAGGGACTGCATACATCATCCAACTCCCAAGACGTCCAGTTGATTGATGGGAACGAGGCGTGGCTCGTCTACATCGCGAAACACGGCATCCGCGGCGTCAAACACTACCAGCGGGCATTGGATAACATGCCAGACGAATGGCGTGACGGTGCCGGCGCGATGTGGGGACACGACAGGAAAATGCCAGTGGCTGACGACAGCGTTCTGCCTATGGACATGCGGGCTTTCCACCAGTTCCGCAGAGAGGCGCGCAAATGGTGTTGCGCCCATGCCTGCATGATCAAGGATCCGCACAGACGAGCGAAGGCGATCGGACAAGCGCGCCGGAGCAATCGTTGTTGCCGGCCGGAGTTGTCCGTCGTGCGTCCGGTGTCTGTTTGGATCCCCAAGGACGTGACGATCTCCATCGTCAAGGGACTGCGCTCCCGCGGATACATGATCGGCTGGGACGCATACCAATGGGGAGTGGACGAGCTCGCCCGGCTGCGTGACGAAGGTGGTTCAGAGGAACGCCGGCGCATCCTCGGGAAATCGCTCATGGAAATGCTGAGGACGTGAGCTACATGGTGATCGTCATCCCCGAAATCCCGATCAAAGACAAGCTCACGCTCACTGTCCCGGAGGCGTCGGCCCTCGCGGGCATCCCATACAAGATTGTCAACGCTGCCGTCAAGAACGGCGACCTCGCCTCCTGCTACGCCGGCAGCTCCACCGTCCGGATACGTCGCACCGACCTCGACGACTGGGTGGCTGCTCTGCCATCCGACTGGTGCTGAAACGCAAGAAGACCCCGGAGAAATCCGGGGTCTTCTTGTATACCTTAGGCTACCGTTTGGCTACCCTTAGAATTGAAAATGGCTTAATTCCAAGGAAAACGGGCCATATAGGTCAGATGTGGAAGTACAGCTCGTACTCCAGCGGGGTCGGGGCCAGGCGAGCCTGGTCGATTTCGCCGCGCTTGAGGTCAAGCCAGGTCTCGATCAGATCGTCGGTGAACACGTCGCCGGCGGTCAGGAAGTCGTGGTCCTCTTCCAGGGCGTTCAGGGCCGCGTCGAGGGAGCCCGGCACCTGCTTGATGTTGGCGTGCTCTTCGGGCGGCAGCTCGTAGAGATCCTTGTCGACCGGCTCCGGGGGCTCGATGTGGTTCAGGATACCGTCGAGGCCTGCCATCATCTGGGCGGAGAAGGCGAGGAACGGGTTGCAGGACGGATCCGGTGCACGGAACTCGATGCGCTTGGAAGCGGGGGAGGTTCCGGCCAGCGGGATACGGATGGCGGCGGAACGGTTACGGGCGGAGTAGACCAGCGAAACCGGAGCTTCGAAGCCCGGCACCAGACGGTGGTAAGAGTTCAGCGACGGGTTCGTGAACGCGACCACTGCGGAGGAGTGCTTGATCAGACCGCCGATGTACCAGCGGGCGATGTTGGACAGGCCGCCGTAGCCCTGCTCGTCGTAGAACAGCGGCTTGCCGTCCTTCCACAGGGACTGGTGGCAGTGCATGCCGGTACCGTTGTCGCCTGCGATCGGCTTGGGCATGAAGGTCACGGCCTTGCCGGCGAGCGCTGCGGTCTCGTGGACGACGTACTTGTACTTCATCAGGTCGTCGCCAGCGTGCTGCAGGGTGTTGAAGCGGTAGTTGATCTCCTGCTGACCGGCGCCGGCCACCTCGTGGTGGGAGCGCTCCAGCTGCAGGCCGACCTTCTGCAGGTTGGCGACCATGTCGTCGCGCAGGTCCTGGTAGTGGTCGCACGGCGGAACCGGGAAGTAGCCCTTCTTGATGCGGTTCTTGAAGCCGATGTTCGGGGTGCCGTCCTCTTCGGTGTCGACGCCGGAGTTCCACGGAGCCTCAATGGTGTCGACCTCGTAGAAGGAGCGCTGCATGGAGTTCTCGTAGCGCACCTTGTCGAAGATGAAGAACTCGGCTTCGGGAGCGAAGGAAGCGGTGTCGGCGATGCCGGTGGACTTCAGGTAGGCTTCGGCCTTGCCGGCGACCTGGCGCGGGTCGCGGGAGTACGGCTCGTCAGTCAGCGGGTCGACGATGGAGAAGGCCACGTCGAGGGTCTTGTGCTTGCGGAACGGGTCGACGAAGGCGGTCGTGACATCCGGGATCAGCTTCATGTCGGACTCGTTGATGGCCTGGAAACCCTGCACGGACGAACCATCGAACGGCATGCCGTCGGTGAAGGCGTTGTCAATGAATTCGCTGGCCGGGACGGTGAAGTGCTGCTGAACGCCGATCAGATCGGTGAAACGCACGGAGACGTACTCGATGCCTTCCTTGTTGATCAGTGCTTCGACCTCTTCAGGCGTGTGGGCGAAAATCTTATTCTCTGCCACAATCGCTCCTTTGTTCTTGAGAACTTGTTTGAGAACTTACAATCGACAAGTCTAGAAATGTGAGTTTCACGCGCTCGTCAATTGGGTTACGATTATGTTTCGAGATGGGCAACAGGCGGTGTAATCCGCGTTTTTCCAATGTTTTGGGATTTATGAAATTCGTCGCGTCTCAGTGTCGCGTTTCAAGTAGTGGACGGTCTGACGGTTGTCGGTCGGGACCCGGCCGGATATGGGAAAGCCCCCGCGTCGATGTCCCGCGGGGGCTTTCCCGATGTATGAATGATGCCGGTTCGGCGTGAGGTTGCCCGCCGAAGATCAGCGGCCTCGCATCGCGCGGCGGCTGACGTGCTGCATGCGCGTGGGATCGATGCCCTTGGGGATGCCCATGCCGTTCTTGGTCTGCAATGTGCGCAGACGGGCGTTCAGTTTCTCCAGCTCGGCCTTGGTGAGGATGAAACGCTCGCGCGGGTGGATCTTCGCCAGGAGAGCGTTCTTGTGGTGCGTCGGGCGGTACGCCTTGCGGCGGATGATGTTGCTGCGCAGCTTCTTCAGCGGCACCTGACCCTGGCCGTTGCCGACCATCACACGGTACACGGGGATCTGCGAGCCGGCGGTGACGCTCTTGATGGACTGCTCCTGGCGGTCCATCGCGCGCTTGACGCGATCGTAATCGCCTTCACCGAGCAGGTAGATGCCGTTGTATCCGGTGCCGCGCCAAATGGCGTCCTTGGTGCGCGGATCCACCCACACCGGCTGCTCGGGGAAGTTGAAGCCGGCCTTGTTGATGTTGCGCAGCACGCTGATGGCCGCGCCGGTCTTGCCGTCGAGCTGCTTGTATCCGACCATGTCGGCGCGGCGGGTGAGCACGATGGTCGACAGCAGCATGCCGAGCATGATGGCGATGAGCATGAGGAACACCCACGTCAGCACCGTCCAACGGAATATGATGCCGAGGATGACGAACACGATCACGGGCACGAGGAACGCGCCGGCGATCAGCGCCGGAAGCATCTTGTCTTCCTTGTGCGTGTACTTGAAGATCGTTATGATCTGTTTGATCGTGCCCTGCTTCTTGGGCTTCGTCTGCTTGGTCTTCTCGTCCTTGCCTGCCATCAACTTCCTCGCTTGGTCTAGGGTGAACACACTGAGCGACAAGTTTACCAGCAGATGTGCCCTTCTGCCGACCATGAGCCGCCGCGTCGCTCGTTCGCGGTGTCTTTATCGGGTGTGCAGCGGCCGGTCGTCGGCTTTGAGCAGCGTCTCGCCCAGCGTCTCGCTGAAGGTGGGATGGGGATGGATGAGACGCGCGGCGTCGGAAAGCGGGGTGTGGTTGCCGACGAGCTGTTCCGCTTCCGCGATGATGTCGGATGCGACGGGCGCGACCATGTGCACGCCGAGCACGACCCTGACGCCGGGCTGTTGCGCGCGGATGCCGCTGACGAGCGACAGAGATCCGCCGGAGTCGCTCATCATCATGCGGGCGTTGGACATCATCGGGTACACGGTCTCCTTGATATCGGAGAGGTCGTCGCGCTGTTTCGCGTCGGTCGCGGTCAGTCCGACGCTGGCGGCCTCGGGGTTCGAGAACACGATCTGCGGGATGGTGTCCTCATCGAGCGGCTTTGGATCGAGTCCGGCGATGGATTCCGCGGCGATGATGCCCTGCTCGAACGCGCGGTGAGCGAGCGCGTGCCCTTCGGTGATGTCGCCGACGGCCCATATGCCTGCGACCGGCGTGCGGCCGTATCCGTCGGTCGTGATGAATCCATGGTCGTCGACGGTCACGCCGGCGTCACGTATCCAACCGTCGGAGGTCAGCGGATCCCGCCCGATCGCGACGAGCACGAATTCGCCTTCGGCGATGTGCTCGGTGGAGCCGCCGTCCTTGGCGCTGGTGTAGTGCACGAGGGCTCCCATGTTGACGCCGGTGTCGATGTGGGTCACCGTCGAGCGGTCGATGACGTCGATGCCGTGTCGTTTGAGCTCACGCGTCAGGGTCACGCCGGCGCGGCGATCCCATCCAGAGAGCACACGGTCCTTGCGGATAAGCATCGTGACCTTGCATCCGGCGGCGTTCCACATGGAGGCGAATTCGGCGGCGATCGCGCCCGCGCCGATGATGACCGCGTTATGCGGCATCGCCATCGACATCGCCCGCGTCGAATCGATGATCGCGCCACGGAACGGCTCGCCGGGCAGCTGCCGCGGGACGGATCCCATGGCGAGCACCACATCCTGAGCGGTGATGTCGTAGGACGGGCCGATGTCTTCCGGCACGTCCGAGCGCACAGACCGTTGCACGTCCCGCCCGTCAGCAGGTGCGGCGATGTGCACGGTGATGGGACGTGCCGCGCCGGTGATCGAGGCGACGCCCCAGAACACGGTGACGCCCCGATGGGCGAGCAGACCTGCCAGCCCTTGCGTCATCGTGTCGACGATGCGCTTCTTGTAATCGTGCAGCGTCCCGTAGTCGATGCCGTTGATGGTGGCGGAGATGCCCAGTTCGCCGGCGTGCCGGATGGAGTCGATTGCGTGGGTGGCGCTGATCAGCGCCTTCGACGGGATGCACCCGCGGTTGAGGCAGGTTCCGCCGAGCGTTGCGTCGCGTTCGATCATGGCCACGCGTTTGCCGAGCTCGGCCGCCCGCAATGCTGTGGAATATCCGCCGGGTCCACCGCCGATTATCGCGATGTCAAAAGCTTCACTCATGTTCGACTCCTTTGTGCTCGTACCAAAACCATCCCCATCGTAATACCTTACGCCCGCCGGCGGGCTGAGCTGTGGAGCAAATAGCAGGGCTGTTCGTGGGCCAAGAGCGAGCAAGGTGGGTGCTGTCTTGCCCTCGCTGGCGGCGGGGCTGTCGGGCGCAGCGAGACTGGGGTGGTTTCACGCAGCCTAGGGCATACAAAAAACGGCGCTCCCACTATCGGGAGCGCCGTCAGGAAAGCAGCAGGGCGGCTGTCACTTCGGCCAGTTGCCGCGCTTGGGGCTGCGCGGTTTGGGCAGACGCCAGCGGCGCACCTGAATCGCGCGGCTCCAGGCATACGATGCGGAGCGCGAGCCCTTGGCAACGGATGCCTCGCCATACTTCTCGATGAGCTTCTTCTTCAGCTTGCGCCACATGACAGCCACGTCGATGATCACGGCAATCAGGTACACGTACAGCAGAATCATCATCGGGACCGACAGCTGCGGCGCGATGGTGGTGACGAGAATCGAGCCGAGCAGCATGACGAACGCAACCGGGATGAAGAACTCGCCGAGGTTGCGGCGCGCGTCGACGTAGTCGCGGATGTACACGCGCCACGGCAACCGTTCGGCCTTCGGCATGCGGTTGATGTCGCCGGTGCGCATCGCCTCATACTCTTCGTCCTCGCGCTTGCGGATCCGCTCCTTCGCGGCCTTGGCGCTGGCCTTGCGGTCCGGCGGCACCAGAGGACGCAGGTTACGCGCCTGCGCCTGCTTCATCTTGGGGGTCGGACGGCCTTTCCCGACGGTCTTGGCGGGCGATTCCTCTTCGACCGGCTCCTGGGCCTTGTCCTTCTTGAAAGGGTTCCATGTCATAATCCGTCAGAATACGGCCACGCCTCGACGCTGGAAAGCCGGGCGAACCGGTTACAATGGCAGCTGATATGACCATCTGTTCCAGGCCGGCCGGTTCGTGCCGGCGGGATGGATGATGACGAACGCAACAGTAAGGAGCATCATGACCGCAGTGTTTTCCGACGAGCTGCGCGCGCGGGTCGAAGCCGATTTCGGCCGCGTCGTCGATCTGCTGGGCCGTAAGGTCGCGCTGAAGTCGATTTCCGCCGAGGGCATCACCGCCGAGCATATGAAGCGGTCCGCCGAATTCGTAGCGGACGAGCTGCGCCAGGTCGGCATCGACGCGAAGGTCGTCCAATCGCGCAACCCGGATGGCACGCCCGGTGCATGGGAGGTCATCGGCTCGAAGATCGTCGACCCGCAGGCCCCCACCGTGCTGCTGTACGCGCACCACGACGTGCAGCCTGTGCCGGATCCGTCCGCATGGGACACTGACCCGTTCGTCGCCACCGAGGTCGGCACGCGCCTGTACGGCCGCGGCTCGGCGGATGACGGCGGCGGCATAGCGATTCACTCGGGCGCGATGAAGGCGCTCGGCGACGATCTCAAGGTCAACATCAAGGTGTTCGTCGAGGGCGAGGAGGAGATGGGCTCGCCGAGCTTCATCCCGTTCATCGAGGATCATCGCGACGAGTTCGCGTCCGACGTGATCGTCGTGGCCGACTCGGGCAACTGGTCCGCCGAGATTCCGTCGCTGACCACGTCGCTGCGCGGCAACACCTGTGTGGACGTGAACGTCAAGGTGCTGCACCATCCGGTGCACTCCGGCCAGTACGGCGGCCCCATCCTCGATGCGAACACGCTCGCCGCGATGCTCATCGCCTCGATGTACGACGCCAACGGCGACCTTGCTGTGCCGGGCGTGGCCGCGCAGGAGCCGGTCGGTGGCCTGCAGCGCGACCTTGACGAGGCCACCGTGCGCGAGGACGCCGGCATCGTCGACTCCTATCGTCTCGCCGGCACCGGTTCGCTCGCTTCCAGGCTGTGGACCAAGCCGAGCGTGACCGTGATCGGCTTCGACGCGCATCCGGTCGAGGGCTCATTCAACGTGGTCAGCCCCGAGACCACGTTCCGCCTGTCCCTGCGCACCGCGCCGAGCCAGCACCCGCAGGAGGCGCAGGACGCGCTTGCCGCGTTCCTGCAGGCACACGCCCCGTTCGGCGCCGAGGTGAAGGTCACCAAGTTGGAGAACGGCATGGGCTGGGCGATGGACCCGAACGCGGTCGCCACCAAGGATGCACTCGCGGCCATGGAGGAGGCGTTCGGCGTGGCGCCGATCAACAAGGGCGAGGGTGGCTCGATCCCGTTCATCCCTGAGCTGCAGCGCATCTTCCCATCCGCGCAGGTGCTCGTCACCGGCCCGGAGGATCCGAAGGCCAACGCACACAGCCCCAACGAGTCGATCTCGCTGCCCGGCTTGAAGAACAACATCCTCGCGGAGGCCCTGCTGCTCGCCAAGCTCGGCGAGTAAGGCCGGCAACTGCCCCCGTTTCCCCGGGAACAGGTTGGGTGGCATACCCGAAACGGGTATGCCACCGGTGTGCTGCGACGATGCGGTGCCCTCCGTTCCGGTAGCCGGCGGCGTTTTTTTCGGTTGCCCGCCGTGGCTCTTTTGGTGGTGCGGTGAACAATAGAGGGAATGAACACATACTCCGAACCGGATCATTTGACCGGCTATTGCGCCGATGCCAGAGTCGCCATCGTCGACAATGACGAGCGCGCCTTGGAGTCTGTAGTCTCGCTGTTTGCTGATCGCCTAACTCAAATCGATGTTATCTGGTCGACGACTGAGGGGTTGAGAGCAATCAAATCATGCAAGGAGCATGAGCTCAAGCCGGATCTGCTGCTTCTTGATATGTCATCGGAAGGCATCCAGGGGCCTTCGGTATGTCGTGGCATCCGTAGATTCGATGGGAGGGCCTGCTATGAATGGACTTCATAGCATCATATGATGGGTGAACGGGATCATCGAACCAAAGGCGGTCGAGGATGAAAAAACGGCGTAATCGCGGCAAAAACGGCAAAACAGTCGGCAATGGCAGCATCTCCAAGACCCGCAATAGCGGACGTATATCTGTGATATGGCTGCTGCTGGCCGTGGTGGTCGCGGTGTCGCTGACGGTCGGGGCATGCGCTTTGTGGCTGCCCGACCGGGCACCCGCACTGCTCGGCTCCGCCAAGGAGATCACGAGCGCGCCGGCCGGAGTGCAGGAGTACACGGGAGCCACCCAGGTTACCATGATTCCCACGGTCTCTCAGACGCGCGAACTGGTCGGCAACGCCTCCGGCACAGTGACGGAGGACATGTCATCGCAGGGATTGACCTCTGGCAAGACCGCGATGAAGGTCAACGGAGTCTCGGTGGTGGCGCTGGCGACAGCCACGCCGATGTACCGCGACCTCGCCACCGGGGACAAAGGCGACGACGTGCTCGCACTCAACAACGAACTCGCACGCCTCGGACTGCCGGCCTCGGCGAAATCCACCACATATACATGGAACACGTCTCAAGGAGTGAAGCAGCTCATGAGCGCCGCCGGCGACACGTCGGACGGTTCATTGCCGCTGACCGACGTGCTGTGGATACCTGCCGCGAGCGTGCGGGTCAACGAATGGGCCGGCACTGTCGGGGCGACCGTGGCCGGGGGAAGCGTCGTTGGGAAGGTGCCCGGCAGTGTCACGAAATTCTCCATCCAGAACGGGCAGCCGTCGGAACTCGACCGGACGGTCACCCTGATCGGGCAGACCGCCACGCTGAAAGCCGGCACCACCGAAGTGGATGACGCCGAGTTCTGCGCCAAAGTCGCCGCCACACAGGAATTCCAGTCACTCACCAGCGACATGCTCGCCACAGGTCTGGAAGCCAGCGTGCAGCTTGTGAATCCGGTGCAGGCGCTGCGCGTGCCGGCCGCGTCGGTGATCGGCGTCAACGGCAGCAAGGGGTGCATCGTCTCGGGTGGCAGGACCATCAAGGTGTCAATTGTCGGATCCGAGCTCGGGGCGAGTCTCGTCGAGCCCCAAGGCGCCGATGCCGCGGCTATCACCTCGGTTGAGATAGGCAGTGGTTTGACCGGCGAAAGCTGCCGATGATGACGGGGGAAGATGTATACGCCGGTGCCGGAGTCGGTGCCGCGCCGCAGCCGGAGCGATCGGTGAGCGTACATGATTTGGCGCATAGGTTCCCCGGAACGGACGTGTTGTTCGAACATCTGGATTTCACAGCGATACCCGGCCAGACCGTGGCGATATGCGGGCCATCCGGATGCGGCAAGTCGACGCTGCTGTCGATTCTTGCCGGATGGGAGAAGCCGTACCATGGCACGGTGGAACGCAAGAACGTGGAACGTGTAGGCTGGGTGTTTCAGAACCCGTACGGCGTGCCCGGGCGAACGGCTCTGGACCATGTCGTGTTCCCGCTGCTGGCCAAGGGGCTGCGCCGGCGCGAAGCGGAGCCGCAGGCGTTGGAGGCCATGGGGCTGTTCGACTTGGAGTATGCGGCCGACCGGCGGTTCGGCGAACTGTCGGGCGGCGAGGCGCAGCGGCTCATGCTGGCCCGTGCAGTATGCTCCAGACTTGACATGCTGCTCGTGGACGAGCCGACTGCACAATTGGATACGCGCACCGCGCACTCGGTGAGCCACGTGCTCGGGAACCTGGCCGGACAGGGCATGATCGTGCTGGTCGCCACCCATGACCCGGACACGCGCGACGCCTGCGGTCGCGTCATCGACCTGGCCGACTACGCCCCCGGCGATAACGAGGACTCCGGTTTTGCCCCCGCTGGCGGAAACGAACCCGCTGAGCCTACCGATCCCGCCCCCGCTGGCGGGGGCTCCCGCGAAGCGGGTGGGGGTGGTCCCACCGACTCAACTGACATCGCCGAAAATGGATCGGAGGTGCGCTCATGAGACTGGGATCCATCATCTCGGAGACGCTGCGCAACATCGCCTCGGGCACCGCGCATGCTCTCGCCATGTTCCTCGCCGTGCTGTTCGCCGGCACCCTGCTCGGAGGATACGAGGCGATGTCGGTCATGAGGTTGGAAACCGAAGCCGCGGTGCGCATCCGCGCATTCGCCGACGTGAAAACCGTGGTCGGCGGCAATGTCGACGGACTCGCCTGCGACCGGCTCTCCGACCATGGCGACCCGTCGTTCATTTCCGGGGCGATGCGGTCCGGCCCGCAGGTCGTGCCGCTGGCAACGAAAGGCATCGAACTGTCATCATATGAGGTGACCGCGGGCATGATACGGCTCATCACCGCCGAAGACCCGCAGGAGGTTCCGGACTCGTCCGGCGTGTGGGTGTCATCCGACGTCTCCCATGATTTCGGTCTCGTCAAAGGCAGCCGCATGCAGACGAATCATGGCACGGTCACCGTGGCGGGCGTGTTCGATTGGCCGAATGACGGCAGGGACATGCGGTTCGCCTATGCGATGATCGCACCGGCGGCATCGAGCGGCGGCGTGTTCCAGGAATGCTGGGCAAAGCAGTGGCCGCAAAGCGACCAGATGGACGAGCTGCTGTTGTCCACCGCCACGAAGAACCCGAAATCGGAGATGCGTCCCGGTGTGACCGCTCTTAACAAGGGGTTCGATGCGCATTATGACGCGCAGAAGGGCTATCTGACCCGTGTGACCCGTTGGATGCCGTATCTTGGACTGGCGGTCGGCCTGCTGCTAGGCGGGATTTCGGTACGCCGCCGCCGGCTCGAATATGCAGGCGCGTTGCACTCGGGCGAATCTAAGGGCGCGCAGCTGCTCGGTATCGAACTGGAATCACTGATCTGGGCAGGAGTCGGCACGCTCGCGACATGCGCGCTGCTCTCCGCGTACGCGCTGCGCATGTCGCAGTCCGACCCTCTTGCCGTGTTGCTGGCCGCCGTTCGTACGCCGCTCGTGTTGCTGGCCGGAGTGCTCGTCTCCTCGCTGTTGACGGGATCGGTGATCCGACAGACGCAGCTGTTCCGCTACTTCAAGAACCGGTAGCGCCTAATCCCGTGTCACTTCGCCAGTCCCATCTGGTATTTCAGGGTCATCACGCGCGTCGCGGAGGCCGTCACCTTCTTCGCGAAGGCCGGGTCGGACTGCGCACGGGCGATGATACCGTCAAGAATCGGCGTCACATATGACGTATCGCCTATGCACGCCAAATCGCCGCCGGCGTCCACCAGACGCACGCCCAGGTCCTTGGTCGCTATGCCGCTGACCGCCGCGGCCGAAAGGGAGTCTGAGATCACCACGCCGTCATAGCCGACGCTGCCGCGCAGCGTGCCGTCGATGATCTTGCTGGAGAACGCGGCGGGCGCCGACGAGTCGATGCGCTGGTAGGTCGCCAGCGACATCATCACCATAGCCGGCTTCGCCTGCTTGATCGTGGTGTTGAACGCGCCTATCTCCTCGTCATCAAGCGTGGTCGTGGTGTCGAGGATGCCTTCGGTCGTGAAATCGGTATTGCCGGTCACCGCGCCCAAACCGGGGTAGTGCTTGACGGTCGCGCCGACGCCCGCGTCGCGCATGCCTTCGACGAACGCGATGCCGTGCTGCGCGTTTCCGTTGGAATCCAAACCGAAATCGCGGTTCAGCGCGCCAATCGGAGCGTTCGAGGAACGCTTGACCTGCACCGTCCCCAATACCGGGGCCAGGTCGACGTTGATGCCGGCTTGCTTGAGCTGGCCGCCCCAGGTCTTTGCGGAGGAGCGCAGCGTGTCAGCGCTCATCTGGCCCTGCGCCACCGCGGACGGCATCGTGTCGAATCCACTGCCCTTGAGATGCTGCACCTGGCCGCCTTCCTGATCGGTGGAGACGATCAGCTGGTTGCCGCTCGGAGCATAGCTTTGCAGCGCGTCAGCGGCGGTCTTGGCTGCGGCTGTGCCGTTGTTCCAGTTGCCGATGAGCACCACGGAACCGACATGGCGTGTGCTGATGAGGGCGCTGAGATCGGCCGGATTGCCGCCTGCGAACATCGGTGCCATGATGAGCTGCCCGGCCCGTTCATCGAGACTCATCGTGGCGATGGCGCGGCTCGCCTTGGCCGCGGGGGAGTCACCGGCTGCCTTCTGATGCTCCTGAGATTTCTGCGGTTTCGGTGTGGGGGCCTTGTCGCGGTTCAGCGTCGAAGAGGAGGACTGTGGCTGCGCGAGATGTTCGAGCGTGTCTTTTTGCTGGGGGCGCAGCATCCACCATGCCGTGCCTGCCGCCACAAGGGCCACCACGCAGAGCATGGCCGCGATGATGGTGGGGGCTGAACTGGGGCGCGGCCTCCTGCCGCCGTGTTTGATCTGCTGCATCCTCATATGCACTAGCGTAGGCCATCATGTGTAGTGGTTGTGAAACGGTTGTACGACGGCTGTGTTCTCAGCTCAGAGCATGACCAGCTTTCCTAGCCTTTCGATAGGCTTGTATCATGTCTTTTTTTGATATGTTGGGTATGTTCGATCCCGGCGACGGGCCACGCGGGCCACGTCGGGACTCCGGTGCGACCGATGACGATCCGGTGATCGTCGATGTGCAGGCGGATGGCGACGATCATGGCGAGACGCCATCCGCCGGCAAGGGGGAGCCGCCGAAGCGCGGCGTGCCGAGGCTCACGCCCCGACCGTTGCCGAACGGGCCCAGCAAGGGGACGAAGATTCTGATCGGCGTCGTGCTGGCGCTGGTTGTCGTCGTCGGCCTGTTCTTCGGCCTGTCGCAGTTCATCACGGACCTGATGTGGTACGGACAGCTCGGTTTTCAGAACGTGGTGTGGACCCAGCTGGGTGTCAAGTTCGGCCTGTGGGCGGCGTATGCGTTGCTGATGGCCTTGGTCAGCTATGTGTCCGCTTGGCTGGCTATCCGCGCTCGCCCCGATTCGTCCGACGGCTCGACGTTCCGCATCAAGGACGACGTCATCGAAGTGGGCAAGTCGTTCAGTTCCAAGACCGCGCGTCGCGCCGCCGTGGTCGTGTCGCTGGTCGTGGGCGTGATGTTCGGCTCGCAGTTCAACTCGAACTGGTCTGAGATCCTGCTGATGTTCAACGCGCAGAGCTTCGGCACTGCCGATCCGCAGTTCGGCATCGACAACGGGTTCTATGTGTTTGTGCTGCCCGGTTTGCGGCTGGTGATGTCGGCCGTATCGATGCTGCTGCTGATGGGCATTGTGTTCTCCGTCGTCACGCATGCGATGATGGGCGGCATCCGCTTCACCATGCCGGTGCATGGTCGCGGAGTGCTCGCTGTGACCAAGCGCGCCCGTCGCCAGATCGGCATCTGGCTGATCCTCAACATGCTGGCCTGGTCCGCGCGCCAGGTGATCGGCGTGTTCACGCATCTGACCCAGCAGGGCGACCGCATCACCGGCGCCGCATACACCACCGTGCACGCGACCATTCCGGTCACGTTCATCATGGCGGCCATCACCGCGATGCTCGGTGTGTTCCTCGGCGTGTGGCTGATGCGTTCCCATGCGTTGGAAGGCGCCGCCAAGCCGAGTGTCCGCGCCGCCGCGGCTCTCAAGGCGTGGCGTACGCCGGTGATTGCGATCGCCGCCGCGCTGGTCGTCTCGCTGGTGCTCACCGTCGCATGGCCGATGCTGCTGCAGCGGTTCAAGGTGAACCCGAACGCGCAGGAGATGGAATCCACCTATATCCAGCGCAACATCAACGCCACGCAGCAGGCGTACGGGCTCGACAAGGTGAAGGTCGAACAGTACAAGGCCACCACCAAGGGCAAGTCCGGAGCGCTGTCGTCCGAGGCCGAATCCACCGCGCAGATCCGACTGCTCGACCCACAGGTCGTCAGCCCCACGTTCAAGCAGCTGCAGCAGTCGAAGCAGTACTACACGTTCGCCGACACGCTGGCCGTCGACAAGTACGACATCGACGGCGTCAGCCAGGACACGGTGATCGCCGCCCGAGAACTGGATCTGGAAGGCAACGACAACCGCAACTGGGTCAACGACCACACCGTGTATACGCATGGGTACGGTGTCGTGGCCGCATACGGCAACAAGGTGGCGGCGGACGGGCAGCCGCAGTTCTTCGAATCCAGCATCCCCACCCAGGGCAAGCTCACCGAATCGCAGAAGTACGAGCCGCGCATCTACTTCTCCCCGAACGCCCCCGAATACTCGATTGTCGGGGCTCCGAAGGGCATGGATTCGTGGGAGTTCGACTATCCGACCGGATCGCAGGGCGCGACCAATACGTTTGACGGCGATGGCGGCCCCTCGGTGGGCAACATCTTCTCGCGGCTTTTATACGCGGTCCGGTTCGGATCCGATCAGATCCTGTTCTCCGACCGTGTCACCTCCGACTCGCAGATCCTGTACGACCGTTCCCCCAAGGAGCGCGTCGCCAAGGTCGCCCCGTACCTGACGCTGGACGGCCGCGTGTACCCGGCGGTGGTGGACGGACGGGTCAAGTGGATCGTCGACGGCTACACCACGTCGGATGCCTACCCGTATTCGCAGATGACCGATCTGGGAAGCGTCACGCAGGATTCCACCACCAAGACGTCGAACACGATCCAGGCGTTGGGTTCGCAGAAGGCCAACTACATCCGCAACTCGGTCAAGGCGACCGTCGATGCGTACGATGGCTCCGTCGAACTGTACGCCTGGGATGCCAACGATCCGGTGCTCAAGGCATGGGAGAAGATCTTCCCCGGACAGTACCACCCGATCTCCGAGATATCCGGCGACCTGATGAGCCACCTGCGTTACCCGGAGAACCTGTTCAAGGTACAGCGCGAGCTGCTCGCGAAATACCATGTGTCGTCCGCAGGCCAGTTCTTCTCCGGCGAGGATTTCTGGCAGACGCCGGTGGATCCCACCGAATCGGCCACGGCGCAGCAGCAGGGCGTTCCGCAGCCCCCGTATTACCTGTCATTGCAGACCGGCGGGTCGAAGAAGCCGGTGTTCTCGCTGACCTCCTCGTACATCCCCGCCGGCACGTCCACGCGAGAAATCCTCACCGGCTTCCTGTCGGTGGATTCCGACGCGGGCAACGAAAAGGGCGTAATCGGGCCGAACTACGGCACGATACGATTGCAGGAGCTGCCCAAGGACTCCAACGTTCCCGGACCGGGGCAGGCGCAGAACAACTTCAACGCGAACGCGGACGTGTCGAAGGAGTTGAACCTGCTCGAATCCGGTTCCACCAAGGTCAACCGAGGCAACCTGCTGACACTGCCGCTGGGTGGCGGTCTGGTGTATGTGCAGCCGGTGTACGTGCAGTCCAGCGGATCGACCAGCTTCCCGCTGCTCAAGAAGGTGCTGGTGGCGTTCGGCGACCAGGTCGGATTCGCCGATACGCTCGACGAGGCGCTCGACCAGGTGTTCGGCGGCAATTCGGGTGCGTCCGCGGGCGATGCCGAGAATTCCGGCAACACGTCTCAAAGCGGTGACGGGCAGAACAGTGGCGGGCAGAACGGCACTGAATCCGGTGATGGCAGCGAGAGCAACGGCAACGCGAATGGCAGTGGTACGAACGAGGGCAAGGACCAGAACGGTTCCTCCTCGCAGGGCGGCAGCCAAAGCCCCGAGCTTCAGCAAGCGCTGAAGGATGCGGCCCAAGCGATGAAGGACTCCCAGTCCGCCATGAAGAACGGCGACTGGACCGCCTACGGTGAAGCCCAGAAGCAACTGGAAGAAGCCCTCAACAAGGCCATCGAACTCGACGGTGGCAAGTAAGAGCCAAACCAGAAAACCCCAGTACTGTGAACGCCCCCACGCCGGGGGCGTTCACTATTTCTTGCCCCGCTGGCGGGGGCTGTCATGCACAGCATGACTGGGGTGGTTCTCGGCCCAGAACGGCCCCCAGCCATGCTCTACCCACCTGACCATCTGATTCGCTCCCAGCCCGTGTGCCACACTAGGCGAAAAACACCCCAAAATCGCATGGTGTGGTACAGCAGAAGGCCACACCATGCGATGTGAGCCTTCACATCATGTGGTGTGGCAGAATGCGAGTCGTGAAAACCGCCATTTTCCAATGATCGGTGGATGAGCCCGGAATCACCCTTGGCCACACCAGCCCCAAAACCCTCAAAAATCGCATGGTGTGGTACAGGCGAGGGCTAGATGGCAGTCGGTCGGTAACCATCCCCACACCTTCTCTCGCGGAAGTCCCATCCGGCGGTCTTCAAACGGAACTTTCGCGGGAGGGAGGGAGCTGACTAGTGGGAAAGGGGAACCTGACTAGCGGGCGGCGATGAGATCGAATACGTGCTCGACTACGCGCGCCGTGCAGGAGCCGTGCTCGGGGATGGCCACGTTGCGACGGATGAACGCCTGATAGGCGGCATGGTCGAAATCGTCGTGCTCGATGGCTCTCACGATCGCCTCGGCATCATCCGTGAACAGCGTCGGGATATCGCGCTTCGGGTCGATGTACAGGCTGCGTTTCTTCGAATAGTCCGGCCAGTCGTACGCATAGAGGAACACCGGCAGGTCAAGCAGTCCGGCCTCATAGATCACGGTCGAATAGTCGCTGATGACGTAATCGGCGACGAACAGCATGTCGTACTGGCTCGGATAGTGCTGGAATACGTGCGGATTGTTGATACGCAGGTCGTCCAACGGATGGCATTTCACGATCAGGTTGTACTTGTCGTAATCGATGGCATCGGCGAGGGCTGCTGCCGCCTGAGTCTGATTGGCGGGCGTCTTTTTGCGGAACGTGGGGCAGTAGACGATGTTGAGCTTGCGCCCGAGTTCCGGGAACTCGCGGATGATGCGTTCGCGCTGCTGCGCCCGGTACGAGCTGTTGATCAGCAGATCGGTGCGGGGCAGTGGCGCCTCGTAGATGATGGACGGGTCGATGTCGAAGCCGCGAGCGTAATCGCTGATGAACGATTTGGATGAGATGAGCACGGACGTGTACCCGCGATGCATGTTCAGCAGCGAGGCGGTGGAGAACTTCCGGCCTTCCTTGGAGCCCAACGCGGTGTATCCGAACTTCTTCATGTTGCCGAGCGCATGCCACATCTGGATGACGGGCACGTCGATGTAGCCGGCGAGCAGGCTTACCACGATGGCGTAGGTGTCGAGCAGCACCGCCTGGCTGGTGGCGATGAAATACAGCTGCCGGATCATATGGAACCCGTATCGTACCGGGTTGTGCAGCTTCTTGGCGAGGATCACCACGGAATAATCCGGATGCGTCTGTCTCACATAATGGCGGATGAGCCGGAAATCGGTGGTCGGGCGGTCGCTCTCGCGACTCAGGCACACAATCCTACGCTTGCGCGGGAACGCGCGGAAGAACCTATATGTAAGAAGCATCATCATCCGAACTGCATTAATCAGATGACGTTTCATTCTTGTTCTCCCTTACCGAAGCATCAGGTTGGTGTGTTAGCCGGTCTACCGTAACTGCAACTCTATATATTACATGGGTTACCACAAGGGGAACCATAAGGTGTCGTAAAGGAGCCCGGGGATGTCACTGGACGTTCACCAAATCCGCTGGCGGTCAAGTTACTTGGAGATCGACTATTCCTCGCGGGATGGTGGTGTGCCGTGGCTGTATTGCGTGGGACGTCGCCAGTTCGTTCCGTTCGAGATCGTCGGGCTTGAGAGCGGTGTCCGCCGCGCCCGCCTGAACCTGGTGCTCGGGGACGGGCGCGAGGTGCTTCCCGGCGGCCAATGGATCATCTGCGAGAAAATCAAGGAGTCTGCGCTCTTCAGTCTGCAGGCGCTGTACGCCGAATACCCGCTCATGCCGCAGCGCGTCGACTACGATGTACGTCACCTGCTGCCCCCGGAGTTGCGTGACGATGATGAGGCGGTCGCACAGTACACCGACGAAGAGCGTCTGGAACTGGTGGCTCGGCACCCCTATGTCACCAGCGGAGTCACCTACGACGATGAGGTGCTGGAGCGGCTTGACAATCTCGACCGCGTGTTCCGCTACGGCAAGAACAGCTACGCCTATACTGGTGTGTTCGTGCCCAAGACGAATCGTGCCGGTCTCATCTATCTCGCGTTGCACATGCAGTTCTTCCAGCGCAACAAGACCCCGCGCCACCGTCAGCGCAGTCGTCGCCAGATGCAGAAGGACGTTTTCGCGGCGACGTACTCGGTGATGACCAAGCTGGTGCCGCGCAAGCGCAATCGAATCCTCTTCCTCAAAGAGAACGGCGAGGGTCCGACGGAGAATATGGAGGCGTTGCAAAGCCGCATGATCGAGCGCGGCATGGACAAGCGCTTCGATATTCGTGCCCGGTACCGCAACGTATTCGCGGGCAGGCAGAACATCGTCGCCTGGCTGCGCGACCTGTTCGAGATCGCCCGAAGCCGGTACGTCTTCATCGACGATTACACCCCTGTATTCAACTTCATCGACCCCGGTGAAGATGTGACGCTGACGCAGATCTGGCATGCCGGCGTCGGTTTCAAGTCGGTCGGCTATGCCCGTTTTGGTCTCAAGGGCTCGCCGGATCCGTACAATTCCGCGCACCGCCGATACACGTACGCGCTGGTCGGCAACGAGCACCTGCGTCGCATCTATTCCGAGGTGTTCGGCATCGAGGAGGAGGCGCTGCTCGCCACAGGCATGCCCAGGCTCGACCATTTCCTTGATGAGAAGGTCGAGAAGGAATACCGCGAGGAGATGGCCGACAAGTTCCCGTGGTCGGCCAAGGGACGCGTCATCGTGTTCGCTCCGACGTTCCGCGGCACCGGTCAGCGCACCGCGTATTACCCGTATGACGAGATCGACATGGATCGTCTGTACCGCATGTGTGTCGAGACGGACACGTATTTCGTGTTCGAGATGCATCATTTCATCCGCAAGCGTCCGGATATCTCTGCCGAGTACGCCGACCGCATCTTCGACCTGTCCGATGAGAGCCTGACGAAGCTGTTCTTCATCGCCGATGTGCTGGTGACCGACTATTCGTCGTGCTTCTACGACTACCTGTTGCTCAAGAAGCCGGTAGTGTTTTTCGTGCCCGACAAGACCGCGTACTCGCTGATCCGCGGTGTGCAGCGGTCTATCGACGAGATGGCGCCGGGCGTGGTGTGCGATACGTTCGACGAGTTCCTGGACGTGCTGAGGACTCGCCATTATGAGACGGTTTCCCCTCACCCCTCGTCCATCGACCGCGCCGCCGAGCGCAGCGGACTCGCCAGCGACCGTGCCATCGACACTATTATCTACGGCAAGGATGTTCCGGGTGTGCGCAAACAGGCCTCCGGTAAGGGAGGCGCGGTGCCGGTCCGGCAGTCCGACAAGTCGGCCAAGTCCGAAAGGAAGGCAAAGGAACTGCTGGATTCCAAGGTCGCCGACAAGGATACCAAGTCCGCCTCCGACGAGGAGGAGTGAGCGTGCCGGGGAAAACGAGCATGGCCGTCGCGCCCGCCGCCGGCGCCGGTGAGCCCGGCAGTGGCTCCGGCGAGACTGCCCGGCACGCGGCACCACGCGGTGCCGGGCGCCCATCATACGAGCTGCTGTCCAAATACCGCGGCGTGCTGATGGGCGTGCAGATCCTGCTGATCATGGCGTTCCACTACACCGAGGACCTGTCGAACGCGGCCGACCATTTCAACGGTCCCGCTCAGGTGTTCTACGACTATATCGGCAGTTCCGGCGTCGACATGTTCCTGATGATCTCGGGGCTGGGCCTGTACTACTCGTGGAAGCGCAACCCGGACGCGGGGGCGTTCTACCGCAAGCGGCTGACCCGCGTGCTGGTGCCGTACGTCGCCGTGGCGCTGGTCGGGTGGATCTGGTTCGACTTCGTCCATTCGGATGCCGGAGTGGTGCGTTTCCTCGCCGACATCGCATTCGTCACGTTTTTCACGGACGGTGTGAAGTGGTTCTGGTACATAGCGGTGTGCCTGATTTGCTATGTGCTGTTTCCGCTCGTGTTCGCCGTCGTGGACGGTACCCGAAACGTCGCCGCGGCATGGGTGCGAACGTTGGCATTGTGTGCGGCCGCGGTGCTGGTCGCGGTGGCGCTGTACAGATTCGCGCCGTCTTTCTACGACAACGTCGATCTGATCGTCAACCGCATACCGTGCTTCATCTTCGGCGCGCTGCTGGGAAGGCTCTCGCATGAACGTCGTCCATTGCCCATGCCCGTGGTCGCCGCATGCCTGACGGCCGTGGCCGTCATGCTCTACCCGATGCAGCTGGTTGATGTCCCTCTGGTCAAGGTGTACCTTCGCGCGGCGTTGAACCTGCTGTTGTGCATATGCGGCGTCGTCATCATGGACGTGATGGCCCGCGCGGGAAAGCCCGCGCTCGCAGGCCTTCACGACGTGGTATCAAAAGTGCTGAGCTGGTTCGGACGGTATTCGCTGGAACTGTATCTGCTTCACGTGATGATTCGCAAGATGCTGAACCTCAACGACCTGCCGACCACGCACCCGCGCTATGAGGCCGTCGTGATCATCGGCGCGATCGCGCTGTCGATACCCCTGAAACGGCTGTGCAACCTGATTCAGCACAGGCTGCTGCGTGGGAAACGTTTACTTAATGCCAAAGAGTATAGGGGCACATATGCGGCTTGATGCACCAGCAGGCGAAAAAATGGCTGTATTCGTTTCACATGCCTTTGTTCTATATTTGAACCCTCTGCCGGTACCTCACATAGATGGCCCGTTCCTGTTCGGCCCGAACCGTTTCTTCCGTGACTACCTAGAGGGACGCAATATCGCATTTGAGGATCAAGAGTTGCAGGTGGATTTCTCTTCCATGAATGAGATGGGAATAACATTCATGGAAGAATGGAACAAGATGTACATGGGTGAGGCGCAATCAAAGCTGTCTGTCTTCAAAGAGAAAGATGTCCGCTATTACGCCGATGACTATGCCGCCTATGTGGGCCAGATGGTATTGGGTTGCGAGATCGGCGCCGAGCGTATTCTTGAACACCCTGATATCGAACGTTTGAAAACTGAGAACAAGAAACTATCCGAGAAGCGAAAGAAGCTCGAAGCGGATCTCAAGAAATCTCGCGCCGAGGTCCAGAAACTCCGTAACTCGAAGTCGTGGAAGGTCACTGCGCCACTGCGGGCGGTCATGCGCCTGTTTGGAAAGGACTGATGGTGATCCGTCTTAGTGCACTCTGCGTGCCGAATACCACAGAAAGGTGAATGCTCGGTAAATAAGTCGTGTCTGGAACATAGACTACGTATGAGTTAACGGGGCTGCAAGCCCGAAAGCGCATATAACAGGAGAGGGCATGAACATCGCTGTCATTTTTGCGGGCGGCACCGGCCAACGCATGAATTCGCGAACCAAGCCCAAGCAGTTTCTGCTCGTGCACGGCAAACCGATCATCATCTACACGCTTGAGGCGTTCGATCAGCATCCCGACATCGACGCCATCGTCGTCGTATGCCTGAAGGAATACATCGACGTTCTCGAACAGCTCATCACCAAGTTCGGCGTCGGTAAGATCGCCGCGATCGTGCCAGGCGGCTCATCCGGGCAGGAGTCGATCCGCAACGGCGTCGACAAGGCGAACAGACTGTATCCCGCGGATTCGGTCGTCATCGTTCATGACGGCGTCAGGCCGCTGATCGACCAGCAGACCATCACCGACTGCATCGTCAGTGTGAAGAAGAACGGCAGCGCCGTCACCGTCGTACCCGCCACCGAGACCATCGTGCAAAGCGAGGACGGCGTGATCACCAACATCATCGACCGCAAACAGTGCCAGCTCGCCCGCGCCCCGCAGTGCTTCCGCCTCGGCGAGCTGCATGACGCACACCACAAGGCCGTGGAAGAAGGGCTCGGCGACTTCATCGACTCTGCGTCCCTCATGTCGTACTACGGCCACAAACTGTACGAGGTGGAAGGCGCCAGCTCGAACATCAAGATCACCACGCCATCGGACTTCTATATCATGCGCGCCATCATGGACGCGGAGGAAAGCTCCCAGATCTTCGGTCTGTGACACGAACACGGAGGACAACGACCATCATGTTTGATCTGCAAGAGGAATATGCGTCACTGGCGCAGCATCTCGATATCGACTGGGATGCGCTCGCCGGCCGGCATGTGCTCGTCACCGGCGCCACGGGCCTTATCGGCTCGCTGTGCGCCCGCACGCTGCTGGAACGCAACCGCTTGACGGGGGCGGGCATCATCGTGGACGCGCTGGTGCGAGACCCGGCCAAGGCACAGGCCATGCTGGGGCAGTACACGGCCGACGACGGGCTCGTGCTGCATCAGGGATCGCTCGAAGATGTCGACTCGCTCGACCTGCCGGCGGACTATGTCATCCACACCGCCTGTCCGACCGCATCGTCGTTCTTCATGTCCCATCCGGTCGAGACGTTCTCCGCGATCGTAGACGGCACCAGGTCGATGCTGGAACTGGCGCGACGCCGCGGCGCGGCCTCCTTCGTCTACGTCTCCAGCATGGAGATCTACGGCATGGGCAACAAGCAGCGCGGCACGGAACACCTGCTTGACGAGAGCGCCGTCGGCTACATCGACCCCTGCTCGGTGCGCAGCTGCTACTCCGAAGGCAAGCGCGCCGCCGAAAACCTGTGCGTCTCATACCATTCCGAATACCAGGTGCCGGTCAAGGCCGTCCGCCTGGCGCAGACCTTCGGCCCGGGCATCCCTCGCGACGACGTCCGCCTGTTCGCGGCGCTCGCACGCAACGCCGTGGCCGGCAAGGACTTCGTCATGAAGACGACCGGCGAAAGCACACGAATGTACTCATACACCGCCGACGCGGTGTCCGCCATCCTCACCGTGCTGGTCGCGGGGGAGAACGGCGTCTCGTACAACGTGGCCAATCCCTCCACCTACTCGTCAATCCGCGAGATGGCCGATATGGTGTACCGCGAATTCGGTACGGGCGACGCGCGCGTCATCATCGACGTCGACCCGAACGCGCCCTACCCGCCGGAGCACCACCTGCCACTCGACGTGTCACGCCTTGAGGCGCTCGGCTGGAGGCCGCAGGTAGGTCTCGAAGACATGTACCGCAAGCTCATCGCATACATGGGCTGACCTCGCGGGAGACCGCACCTGACCATGAGAAGACAAGCAGATTTGGAAGAACATTGTTTGCAACACTGAAGCAAGTCGTCGGCGAGAACTGGCATTGGCGACGGCAGGTCTGGAATCTGGCGAAGATCGATCTGGTGAAGACGTACCGCGGTGCCGCGCTCGGCAAGATCTGGCTGTTCGCCAAACCGGCCGTGTACATCCTGGTTTTCTGGGTGGCACTGAAATTCGGTCTGCGCAGCTCGTCCGACGTCAACGGCAAGCCGTTCCTGCTGTGGCTCGCCGCCGGTGTGTTCCCGTGGTTCTTCATGTCCGACATGATTACTACCGGCAGTGACGTATACCGTCGATACCCGTATCTGGTGAACCGCATCAAATTCCCGCTGTCGCTGATCTCCACGTTCTACACGCTGTCGCTGCTCATCATCTTCGCGTGCATGATGGCGTTCACCATTGTGGTGGCGCTGCTCACCGGCGTGCATCTTGGCCGCTACATGCTGCAATTGCCGCTGGTCATGGTGTTCATGTTCCTGTTCTGGGTGGCGTGGTCCATGGCTTTGTCGCCTTTGAGCGCGATATCGCGCGATTTCTCGAACCTGCTCAAGACGCTCGGCACCCCGTTCTTCTGGCTGTCCGGCATCCTGTTCGACATCAGCGGCTGGCCGCGTACCGCCCGTCTGGTGGCGTCCTTCAACCCGGTCACATGGGTCGTGCAGTCGGTGCGTGACTGCTTTATCTACAACAAATGGTTCTTCACGGATTGGGAGTCGTTCCTGCCGTTCCTGTTCGTGCTGCTGATCTTCGTCGTGCTCGCGCTGCACAACTACCACCGTCTGTACATGGAGGTGCCGGATGTCCTCTAAGCTCCCATCGAATGTCACGCGAATGGGCGATGCCACGGTCATCCGCGACGAGGACGCGAGCAATCCCGTCGCCGTGCGCTTCGACCACGTCACCAAGCAGTACAAGCTGTTCAAGAACGACAAGCTGCGCCTGCTGTCCACCTTCTCCAAGCGCATTCCGCACGATACGGTCAACGCGAGCGACGACCTGAGTTTCACCGTGAACCGCGGCGAATCCCTGGCGCTGCTCGGCGACAACGGCGCCGGCAAGTCCACGGCGCTCAAGATGATCACCGGCGTGTGCTTCCCGACGTCCGGCACCGTCGAGGTGCACGGGCGCGTGTCCGCGCTGCTGGAGCTTTCCGCGGGCTTCGACATGAAGCTGTCGGGCATGGAGAACATCGACATGCGCTGCCAGCTGTGGGGTTTGTCGAAAGAGGAGTCCAAGGAGCTCATTCCCGAGATCGTGGAGTTCTCGGAACTCGGCAAGTACATCGACCAGCCGATGCGCACGTATTCGAGCGGTATGCGCGCCCGTCTGGGCTTCGCGTTCGTGTCGTCGATCCGCCCGGACATCCTGGTGGTGGACGAGGCGCTATCCGTCGGCGACCGCAAGTTCGCGAAGAAGTGCCGCGAGCGGGTCAACAGCATCATCGCCAACGAGAACGTGACCGTGCTGTTCGTCACCCACTCGACCGGCACCGCGAAGGAGTTCTGCCACAGGGGCATCGTCATCCAGAAGGGCAAAGCCATGTTCAGCGGTGGCATCGAGGAGGCCGTCGACTTCTACACCGCCTCGTGACGCTTCGGCCGTTCCGCTGACGGCGTTGCCGGCAAGCGGCACGGCCGACGTCCATTGACCGCGTTCGGTCGGATGGCCGGGACAACTCCCGCGTTTCGCGATTTTGCGGCCGTTGTCCTGCGGACGATAACGCGGGCATGTCCCGGATGGCCGGAATTTCGTGGTTTTATGCTGGACAACTGCTGCAAAGGGCTGTTTTGCGGCAGTTGTATCGTGTTCGTTCTGGACAACTCCCGCATTTCGTGATTGTGCGGCCGTTGTCCACGTTCCTGTCGGCGGATCGAGGCGAATCGCGCATCATGCACCGCTGACACCAGTCTCACCCGCCCTATCCCGCCGGCAGGGCGGTTGTTATGCTTGAAGACATGTCCTATACCATCCGCGCGGCCGTTGACGCCGACGTTCCGGCCATCGCCGACATCTACAACGAGGCGGTGATCCGTGGGGGAGCGTCCGCCGACCTTGAACCGGTGTCTCTGGAAAGCCGTCGTGCGTGGGTCGACTCCCATCGGCCACGCGCCAAGTATCCGGTCGTCGTCATCGAAGGTCCCGAAGGCGCCGTCGTGGGGTTCGGCTCGCTTTCGAAATTCCATCAGCGGGCCGGATACGACGGCATCGCCGAACTGAGCTACTACATCGCCGGCGACCACCAACGCCAGGGACTCGGCACCATGATGGTGCGATGGCTGATCGATGCCGCGGCAGAGCGCGGATTCACGCATGTCACGGCGATCATCTACGCCGACAACGCCGGTTCCGTCGCGCTCATGCGGCGGTTCGGATTCATCCGGTTCGGACTGCTTCCCGCCGCGGTGGGCGCGCTCGACGGCAAGCTGCATGACATGAGCTATTGGGTCAAGGCGTTGGCGGGTGGGGTACAATCCTTAAGGTTGAAGACAGGAGAGTAACACATGGCATCCGATTTCTGGCTGATCGTGGGGCTGGGCAATCCCGGCAAGAAGTACGAGGGCACCCGTCACAACATGGGCTTCATGACCGCCGACATATTGGCCGAACGCTGGTCCGTCGCCTTTTCCGACCACAAGGGGCTCGCGATGCTCGGCAAGGGCGCGATGAATCTGCAGGGTCGCAACGTTAAGTTCTTCCTCGCCAAGCCGCTGACCTACATGAACGACTCGGGCAACGCGGTCGCCTCGATCAGCGCGTACTATCAGATCCAGCCGGATCACGTCGTCGTCATCCATGACGACATGGATCTCGAATTCGGCCGCATAAAGGTCAAGGCGGGCGGATCCGCCGGCGGGCACAACGGCATCAAATCAATCGACAAAGCCCTGAGCACCCCGAAGTACGCGCGCGTGCGCATGGGCGTCGGCCACGCGCAGCGCGGAGCCCACGCGCACGACAACACCGTCAACTGGGTGCTCGGCGGTTTCGGACCCGACCAGCGCAAGCAGCTGCCGGAATTCCTCGCAGACGGCGCCGACGCGGCCGAAACCATCATCTTCGACGGACTCGCCGCCACCCAGGAGAAGTTCAATGGCCGCTGAGCAGGGACGCGCGCGCGGCAAAGCATCCGCCGCCACGGCCACACGCGTCCAGAACGCGCTGATCGACGGCTCCCTGTGCGGCATCCTCGAACGGCTCGATGAGGATCCGGCATTCCATCGGCTCGTCAGCGGCGGCATGAGCATCGCCGACGGCAAGGACATCGCCCCGATCATCACCGTGGGCACCCCGGACGGGTTGCGCCCGGCCATCGCCGCAGCGCAGGCGGAACACACCCCCGTCGTCCTGGTCGTGGCCTCCAGCCGCGAGGCCGAGGACACCGTGAACGCGCTGCGGTCGTGGTACGGCGGCGACCCGAACGACATCGCACAACTGGAGGCCTGGGAGACGCTGCCCCACGAGCGGCTCAGTCCCCGTGCCGACACCGTGGCGAGCCGCATGGCCGTATTCCGCAGGCTCACGCACCCCAGCGACACCAATCCGATGTTCGGACCGATCCGCATACTTGTCATGCCGGTGCGTTCGCTGATCCAGCCCGTTGTCAAGGGGCTCGGCGACGTCGATCCGCTCGTCTTCACGCAAGGCGAGGAGCTGCCTCTCGACGACGTGTCGCGCCGACTGGTTGAGAACGCCTACACGCGCGTCGATCTGGTGATGGACCGTGGCGAGTTCGCGGTGCGCGGCGGCATCATCGACGTCTTTCCCCCAACCGCGCCACATCCGGTGCGCATCGAGTTCTTCGGTGACGAGATCGACTCCATCCGAGAATTCCACGCGTCCGACCAGCGCACCTACGGCGAGGGCGTCCGCACGATCTGGGCGACACCCTGCCGGGAACTGCAGCTCACCGACGCCGTGCGGGACCGGGCGAAACGGCTCATCGGGCAGATTCCGAATGCCGACGACATGCTGGAGTCCATCGCGAACGCGATTCCCATCGAAGGCATGGAATCCCTGATGCCCGCGCTCATCGACGACATGGAACCCGTGACCGGCATGCTCGACAGGCATGCCGTCATCATGCTCGCCGACCCGGAAAAGCTGCGCCGCGCGGCGGACGACCTCTCGAAAACCGCGAACGAGTTCCTCGCCGCCAGCTGGCATGTCGCCGCGGCCGGGCACGGTGCCGGAGCTCCCATCAGCTTCGACCAGGCCAGCTTCCTCGACTACGAGGAGACCATCAACTCGCTCGCATACTCCAGCCACGACGTGTGGAACCTCACCAGTTTCGGCGTGGACGCCAGCCGCCCGAACCACGTGCAGCTCGCCGCCGGCAACCCGGGCGAATACCGCGGTGACGAGACGAAGGCCGCGGCCGGCATCGAGGGGCTCATCGACGCGGGGTACCAGGTCACCGTCACCGCGGCCGCGCAGGGCACGCTCGCACGATTGAAGCGAGCCATCAACGAGACCGGCATCGCCTCGTTCGACGTCATCCGCTCCCAGGCCATCGACGGGTTCATCGACACGGCGGCGAAGACCGCGCTGCTCACCGAACGCGACCTGACCGGACGGTCCAGTGCGGCCGGTCAGGCGAAGACCCCCAAGCGCCGCCGCAAGGCAATCGACCTGATGGAGCTCAAAGCCGGAGACTACGTGGTCCATGAGCAGCACGGCATCGGCCGTTTCCTGGAGATGCGGCAGCGCACCATCGGCACCGGGGCGAACAAGACCACGCGCGAATACCTTGTCATCGAATACGCGCCCAGCAAGCGCGGCGCCCCGGCCGACAAGCTGTTCATCCCCACCGACCAGCTGGATCTGATCAGCAAATACATCGGCGCGGAGGCCCCCAAGCTCAACAAGCTCGGCGGCTCCGACTGGGCCGCAACCAAGGCGAAGGCGCGCAAGCACGTGCACGAGATCGCCGAGGACCTGGTGAAGCTGTACTCTGCCAGGCAGCGCACCAAGGGGTTCGCGTTCAGCCCCGACACGCCATGGCAGAAGGAGCTGGAGGACGCGTTCCCGTATCAGGAGACGACGGACCAGCTCACCACCATCGATGATGTCAAGTCCGACATGGAGAAACCAGTGCCGATGGATCGCCTCATCTGCGGCGACGTCGGCTTCGGCAAGACCGAGATCGCCGTGAGAGCAGCGTTCAAGGCCATACAGGACGGCAAGCAGGTGGCCGTCCTCGTGCCGACTACGCTGCTCGTGCAGCAGCATCACGAGACGTTCACCGAACGGTACGAGGGCTTCCCGGTCACCGTTGCGGCCATGAGCCGCTTCCAGACGACCAAGGAGATCAACGAGACCATCGAGGGACTGGAGACGGGTGGCGTCGACGTCGTCATCGGCACCCACAAGCTGCTCAACCCCAAGATCAAGTTCAAGGATCTCGGCCTTGTCATCATCGACGAGGAGCAGCGGTTCGGCGTCGAGCACAAGGAGACGCTCAAGGCGCTGCGCACCAATGTGGACGTGCTCTCGCTGTCCGCCACGCCTATCCCGCGCACGCTGGAGATGGCGGTGACCGGCATCCGTGAGATGTCTACGCTCGCCACCCCGCCCGAGGACCGGCTTCCCGTGCTCACCTACGTGGGCGCGTACGAGGACGCTCAGGTCACGGCCGCGGTCCGGCGCGAACTGCTGCGCGGCGGACAGGTGTTCTACGTGCACAACCGCGTGCAGGACATCGCGAAGACGGCCGCGAAGATCCACGAGCTCGTCCCCGAGGCGCGAGTCGGCATCGCTCACGGCAAGATGGGGGAGAAGCAGCTCGACGGCGTAATCCGCGACTTCTGGCATCGCGACATCGACGTGCTCGTATGCACGACGATCATCGAGACCGGACTCGACATCTCCAACGCGAACACGCTGATCGTAGACCACGCCGACCGGTTCGGCCTCTCCCAGCTGCACCAGCTGCGCGGGCGTGTCGGCCGCGGCCGCGAACGCGCGTACGCCTACTTCCTGTACGACCCGTCCAAGCCGATGACCCAGCAGTCGCACGACCGCCTCGCCACCATCGCGCAGAACACGGCGCTCGGAAGCGGCTTCGACGTCGCCATGAAGGACCTCGAACTGCGCGGCACCGGCAACCTGCTGGGCGACGAACAGTCCGGGCACATCGAGGGCGTCGGCTTCGACCTGTACGTGCGCATGGTCTCGGAAGCCGTCGAACAGTACAAGGAGCCGGAGCGGACCGAGCCGGTCGCGGTCACCATCGACCTGCCCATCGAAGCGTCCATCCCGGTGGACTACATCGATTCCGACAAGCTGCGGCTCGAAGCATACCGGAAACTGGCCGCTTCGCGCACCGATGAGGACCTCAAGGAACTCGCCGACGAACTCACGGATCGCTACGGCAAACTGCCGGAGGAGTTCGAGACGCTGTTCGGCGTGGCCCGCCTGCGCATGAAGGCGCGGGAACTCGGCATATCGGAGATCGTCGCGCAGGGCAAGAACGTGCGCGTCGGCAAGATCGACCCGCCCGAATCGATGCAGATGCGCATCAACCGCATCTACCGCGGGGCGCAATACCGGCCGGTCACGCACACATACCTGATCCCCGCGCCGTTCGCGGGCACGCTCGGCGGCAAACCGATGCCGGGCGATCAGGTCATGGACTGGGTGAGCGACCTGCTGCACGACTTCGCATGGAAGCCGCAACCGAGGAAGGCATGATGGGCTCCGGATCCCCGTTCGAAGGCATGCCCGGAGGCATCGGGGAGCAGAACGGCATGATCCGGCTGCCGTACCATCCCCTGACTTCGCTGATCCGGCATTTCGACAATGGCCAGGCCCTGACGCTCCTGCACTCGGGGCGGGGCGGACGGTATTCGGTGCTCGGACTGCACGCCTACCATCGGCTCATGCAATACGGCGATGACGTGATGGAAGGCACCCTCGTCGTCTGCGGAGACGACGATGTCTGGCGGGACCGGCTGCTCCCCGGCCAAGACTCGCTCATGCTGCTGCACGACCGGCTGCGTGACGAGCCCGGCGTGCTCGGATTCATGTCATATGATGACGGCCGACGCCGGGAAGGCGTGCGATCCCGGTTCGACGGCGGCCCGCAGGCGGCAGAGCGAAAGACGCCGCCGGACGCCGCATGGTGGAGTTTCGACGACATCCTCATCGAAGACCGGCAGCGGCGCTCGCTGACCCTGCTCAGCCATCATCGCCACCCGAACAGCGCCCGGAACATCGCCGCCATACGATCCGTCTGCCAGTCCGTTCCCGCTGGCGGGGGCTGTCGCGAAGCGACTGGGGGTGGTTATCCAGACTCCCCGCACACCTCAGCCTCCCACTGCGGCGCATGGCGCTGCGACCACGATCGCGCCTCATACTGCGAGGCCGTGGAACGACTCAAATCGCACATGCACGACGGCGAAGCCTACGTAGTGAACTACTCGTTGCGTCTCGACGTCACCAGTCCCGTGACGCCCCTGGACATGTTCCTGCGTCTGAACGACGACAATCCCGCGCCGTTCTCCGCGTATGTCAACGGCGGCGGATGGCAGATCGTCAGCTCGTCGCCGGAACGGTTCCTCGAATGCCGCAGCGGCCATGTCGTCACCCGCCCCATCAAAGGAACGCGGCCACGTGGCCTCACCGTGCAGGAGGACGCGGCCAACCGCGCCGCCCTTGAGCAATCCGGCAAGGACCATGATGAGCTGCTCATGGTCACCGACCTCGAACGCAATGATCTGAGCCGCGAGGCGACTCCCGGAACCGTGCAGGTCACGGGGTTCGCCGAACTGGAGACCCACCCGCACGTGTTCCATCTGGTGTCCACCGTCGAGGCCGAATTGCCCGATGCCCGCGATCTGTCCGAACTGCTTGCCGTCATGTCGCCGGGCGGATCGATCACGGGGGCTCCCAAGCGCCGCGTCATGCAACTCATCGACCGGTATGAACGGTCGCCTCGCGGCGTGTACACCGGCTCTCTCGGCTACATCACCGCCGATGGCGGCTGCGATCTGAGCATTCTGATCCGCTGCGCGACGCACGTCGGGCGATGTGACAAGGCGGGCCTGTACCGGATCGGCGCGGGCGGCGGCATCACCATCGAATCCGACCCGGACGCCGAATACGACGAGGCCATGCAGAAAGCACAGGCGCTGCTCGACGCGCTGGACTGTGACGTGTCGGACAGTGACGTGCATGACGGAAGACAAGGACAATGGCATGACTAATAGCAATGGCACGCCTGGCGGCGAAGGCACGGCCGTCACATTCGCCCTGGATGAGGGATACCAGTTCGGCCTCGGCGTATTCGAGACCATCAACCTGACCGGCGGGCGACTCGTCATGCTCGACCGTCATCTCGACCGGCTTCGGCGCGGAGCGCGGGCATTGGATATCGACGCGCCGGACGATGATACGCTGCGGGCTCATATCGCCGAACATCTCGACGCGGCAGAATTGCCTGACGGTCGGTCGTTCGCGGTCAAGCTCATGGTGTCGTCCGCGAACGTCATCGTCACGCATCGGCCGAACCCGTATGCGGATTGGGCGCAGGACCGCGGTCTCAGGCTTGGCTGGTGCCGCGCCTGGCGCAACGAGTGTTCGCCGCTCACGGCGCACAAGACGCTGAATCAGGGCGACAACATACTCGAATCGCGTTCGGCTCGGCGGCTCGGCTTCGATTCCGCCGTGTACCTCAACACGCGCGGCGACATCTGCGAGACCACCAACGCGAACCTGTTCTTCGTGCGCGACGGGCGGCTGTATACGCCGGACGAGCGATGCGGGCTGCTACCCGGCACCGTGCGGGCGTGGCTGTGCGAACGATACGAGGCCGAGCAGGGGACCTTCCGACAGGATTCGCTGGACAGCTGGGATGAGGTCTTCGCCACCAACGCCCTGATGGGCGTGCGCCCGGTCGTCGAGCTGGGGGATGCGGGCTATGGAATCGGGCCGGTGACGCGGGCGATCCAGCGCGAATACCGTCGGCTTGAGCTCGGTATCCTCTGACCGCCCTCGGCCGGCTCCGCCGCCAGTCCTCGACAGTGGCGGCGGAGCCGACTGAGGGCGGTCAGATGTGCGGAATCTGTCTATATCCAGCCGAATGTTAGCGCTCATATTATTTTTCCGAGAAATTCTGGCACTCGTCCACAAAAGGCATTATTCTTAAGTCTGTCATCACAACCTAACAGTCTTAAGGAGTAGTTGTGGCAGCTATTGAAAGCGTTTACGCGCGTCAGATCCTTGATTCCCGTGGCAACCCGACCGTTGAGGTCATCCTCGACACCGAAGACGGCGCCGAAGGCCGCGGCCTGGTTCCGTCCGGCGCTTCCACCGGTGAGGCCGAGGCTTGGGAGCGCCGCGATGGCGACAAGTCCGTCTACGGCGGCAAGGGTGTGCTGAACGCGGTCAAGGCCGTGAACGAGGTCATCGCTCCGAAGGTCATCGGCATGGATGCCACCGACCAGCGCGCCCTCGACGACCTGATGATCGAGCTCGACGGCACCCCGAACAAGGGCAAGCTGGGCGCCAACGCCATCCTCGGCGTCTCCCTGGCCGCCCTGTACGCCTCCGCCGAGTCCGCCGAACTGCCGCTGTACCGCTACATCGGCGGCACCAACGGCCACATCCTGCCGGTCCCGAACATGAACATCATGAACGGCGGCGCCCACGCCGACTTCGCCACCGACATCCAGGAGTACATGATCTCCCCGTACGGCTTCGACACCTACAGCGAGGCCCTGCGCGCCGGCGTCGAGGTCTACCACACCCTCAAGAACGTCCTGAAGAAGGAAGGCCTGAACACCGGCCTCGGCGACGAAGGCGGCTTCGCCCCGAAGATGAAGTCCAACGAGGACTCCCTCAAGTACATCATGGACGCCATCTCCGCCGCCGGCTACGAGCCCGGCAAGCAGATCGGCATCTGCCTCGACGTCGCCTCCTCCGAGTTCTACAACAAGGAGACCGGCAAGTACCGCTTCGACGGCGAAGAGCGCGACTCCGCCTACATGCTCGACTACTACGAGAACCTCATCAACGAGTACCCGATCGTCTCCATCGAGGATCCGTTCAACGAGGAAGGCTGGGAAGACTGGGCCGAGATCACCCGTCGCCTCGGCGACCGTCTGCAGTTCGTCGGCGACGACCTGCTGGTCACCAACCCGGCCCGCCTGCGCAAGGCCATCGACATGGGTGCCGCGAACTCCCTGCTGGTCAAGCTGAACCAGATCGGTTCCGTCACCGAGACCCTTGACGCCATCGAGCTGGCCACCGAGAACGGCTACACCTCCATGGTCTCCCACCGCTCCGGCGAGACCCCGGACACCACCATCTCCGACCTCGCGGTTGCCAAGAACACCCGCCAGATCAAGACCGGTGCCCCGGCCCGTGGCGAGCGCGTCGCCAAGTACAACCGCCTGCTGGAGATCGAGGAGGAGCTCGGCTCCACCGCTCAGTACGCCGGCTACAGCGCCTTCAAGGCCTGCAAGAAGTACATCGCCAAGTGATTGTCGCGGCTGTAAGGCCGAGACGATGCTAGCGTCGTGACAATGCCCGGCATATTCGCCAAGTCGAATGTGCCGGGTATTTTTGTTGCCATGAACGACTCGACCCGGAACATGCGACCACGCGGCAAACGAAGCAAACGGCACGGCACCGGACCGATCGCGTTCTTCGTGTCGCTGTTCATCATCGCGCCCGGAGCCATCCAACTGGTCTCCACGTTCCACACGTACGCGCTGAACCTCGCCCAGCTCAACGACCTCAAGAATCAGGAAGCCGCGCTTGTCACCAAGAAGCAGGATCTCGAAAACGACATCGAACGCTGGAATGATGACAGCTATGTGGCGACGCAGGCGAGGGAGCGGCTCGGCTTCGTCTTCCCCGGTGAGAAGGCGGTGCGCGTGCAGCACCCGGAAGCGGTGACGGGCACGAGCGAGGGGACCGCGAAGACCAAAAGCGGTACATCCGACGGGAAGGTGCTGCCCTGGTACAGCGAGCTCGAATATTCGTTCAAGAAAGCCGATGAGCGGCCATCGAAAACGGCCTCCGGCAGCCAATCGGGCGATACCGGCAAAGCCGACGGCAACTCCGGCAGCGCAACCGACACGAACTCGGGCGACAAGCAGTAGACGCGGCCGGCGGCAGCGTCATTCATCCGACTGCATAAGCCATTCGACCAGTTATTCGATAAGCCATTCGATAAGGAGCCAAGCTGGTGACCGAACCAGAATCACAAGACGAATCCACCACACGAGATGTCGCGAAACTCGCCGACCGATTCCTGCAGCAGCGTGCCGATGAGCGTGACATCGCCATCGTCGAGCGGCAGCTCGGACGATACCCGCGCGGCATGGTGGCGGTCGGCGCCCGCTGCGCATGCGGCCGGCCGCTCGCCGTGGTCACCCGGCCCATGCTGCCCGGCGGCATACCGTTCCCCACCACCTGCTATCTGACCAGCCCCGAGGCGGTGAAGGCGGTGTCGCACATCGAAGCGGAAGGCCGCATGCGGGCGTACAACGAGCTGCTGCACGACGATGAGACGGTGGCCGGCGAGTACCGCGGGGCGCACCGCCTGTACGTGGCGTTCCGACATGAGCTGGCGGTGCGGCTCGGCGATGGCGAAAGCCGCATCGCCAACGTCAGCGCGGGGGGCATGCCCGAACGCGTGAAATGCCTGCATGCGCTGCTGGCTCAGACCCTGGTCATGGGGGAGGGCGTCAACCCCATCGGCGATCGTGTGCTGGAGGCGGTGACGGAGGAGTTCAGTCCATCCGTCTGCCGGTGCGGTTCGCTCGACGACTGAGCGGACAGACGAAAAACCGAATGGCCAAAAGACTGGAAACGGCCGCTGAACGCAATGATTGCGCCGAGCGAGACGATCATGCCGGGCGAACGCCCCCGATGATCGCGGTCGCCCGGCCGGCGAGACAGCGGGAAATAAAGGAGATAGAGATGAAATCCGTTACCGTTGCGGGCATCGACTGCGGCACGAACTCGATCCGTCTGAAGATTGCGCGTGTGGACGATCAGGGCATGCACGAGATCGTGCCGAGGATCCTGCGCGTGATTCGCTTGGGGCAAGACGTGGACAAGACGCACCGGTTCGCTCAGGACGCGCTTGACCGGGCGTACACGGCCGCCGCGGAATTCGCCGGGGTCCTTGCCCAGCACCCGGTGGACGCGATCCGATTCGTAGCCACATCGGCGACCCGCGATGCCGTCAACCGTGACACATTCGAGGATGGCATCGAGCAGATACTCGGCGTGCGCCCCGAAGTCATCCCGGGAACGGAGGAGGCCGATCTGAGCTTCCTCGGGGCGACCAGCGTCGTGAGCCGCGGCGAGCTCGAACCCCCGTATCTGGTGGTGGACCTGGGCGGCGGCTCCACAGAACTTGTGCTGGGCGGCGACGGCATCGACGCGCCCTCCACGCAGGTACAGGCCGCGTTCTCGATGGACATTGGATCCGTGCGCATGACCGAGCGCCACCTGCGCCACGATCCTCCCAGCGAAACCGAAATCGCCGAAGCGATCGCGGACATCGACGAGCACATCGACGAGGCGTTCCGCATGGTGCCGGCGGGACGCACCCGCACGATCATCGGCGTGTCCGGCACGGTGACCACGATGAGCGCGCTGGCTCTGGGGCTCAAGGAATACGATCACCGACGCGTGGACGGCGTGCGCATCCCCGTGGACGACGCCTACGCCGTGGACGACAGGTTTCTGCGCATGACGCGTGAGCAGCGCCGCGCCTACAAGACCATCCATCCGGGGCGTATCGACGTGGTGGGCGGCGGTGCCGTCGTATGGAACCGTGTGCTCGCGAAGGTGGCCCAGGCGGCCGCGGCCGATCATGGTGGAGTCATCGACTCGTATGTGGCCAGCGAACATGGCCTGCTCGACGGCATCGTGCTCGACTGCGGACGGCGGTTGCTTGCAGAACGCTGAACAAGCATGACATAATGGTTCTGCCGGCATATTTGCCGGCACGGCCCCCGTGGCGGAATCGGTAGACGCAGCGGACTTAAAATCCGTCGCTTTTGGCTTGTGGGTTCGAGTCCCACCGGGGGCACCTTATCGCAACATTCTGGGATGGCTGCTTTACATACAGCTGGGTTTGCGGCCCGACACTGACGAAAGGTGCAAGATGGCGAACTGGACGAACGTGACGCGCGAGCCCGAGACCGGGTTGCCGACGATGCTGGTGCAGGCGGTCTCCATCGCCTTTGTCATGTGCGTGTGCGAGCTGGTCAGCGCGCCGGTGATGGTGAGCGCCGTGGGAGGCGCGTTCGCCCTGATGCCGTGGTTCCTCGTGGCCTGCCTGTTCGCCGTCGCATTCGTGTATACGGTCGGATTCGTGCTGCTGTGGGCGGCTGATTCGTTCGCCGCGCGGCTGAAACGCCGCGATGCGCTGATGCCGCTGATATATGCCGTGATCGGATGCGTCGGGTTCGGCATCTGGGGGTATTGCGTGTATCCGGCGACGATGAACTCGATCATCACCCGAGCCGGTCTGGCCACCCTTTCGCAGGGCGACTCGCTGATGATCGGCATCAACTGCGCCGTGGTGGGCCTCGCCGCGTTCTTCCTGGGAACCGCCGCCATGCCGCGCGTCATGAAGTCCAAGGGCAGGATCGCCGTCACGGCCGCAGCCGTCATCGCGCTCGCCGTGTTCGGCGGCGTCGTCCTGGCGATGACGTGGTCGCATCTGGCGTGAGACCAGCCATTGCGGAACGCTGTCGTCGAGCTGACCTGATTCGGCGGTTCGACGGGGCAGCGGAGATGGCGACGGCCCGGCCGTGCGCATGTGCGTGGCGGAGGATATGATATCGCGATGGTATCAGCCGTGAAAGCGTGCATAACAGTGTGAAGGGATTCGTCAGTCATGTTCAGTGTTCTCGACATGTTCACCATCGGTGTGGGCCCCAGCTCGTCGCACACCGTCGGCCCGATGTGCGCGGCGCAGGCGTTCGCCTCGTCACTGGAGGAATCTGGCGCCGTGTCGCGCGTCGGCCGTATCCGCGTCATCCTGTACGGGTCACTGTCGCTGACCGGACTCGGCCACGGCACCGACCGCGCGATTCTCGCCGGATTGGAAGGCAACGTACCCGCCACAGTTGATACGGATTACCTGCTTTCAGTCCGAGAACGCTGCGCGCACGACGGAACCATCCATGTCAACGGCACGAACGCCATCGCATACGATGACGACGGCGACATGGTCTTCGACCGGTGGAAGCGGCTCGCCCCGCATCCCAATGGCATGCGGTTCCAGGCGTTCGACGCCCAGGGCAACATCATCGACGAGCAGGTCTGGTATTCGATAGGCGGAGGGTTCATCCGCCGCGGACGGATCGACGACGCGCTGATCTCGAACCACGAGCAGACGCCGGCGTCGTCGCAGTCGCCGGAGGACTCCGGGAACGACGAGGCTGCCGAATACGGCGACGGCGTGCCATATCCCTTCGTATCATGCGACGGCCTGATCGACCTGTGTCGGAAGCACCATCTGAGCATCGCCGACGTCGTCTGGGCGAACGAAACGGCCCGGCGCTCGCCGCAGGAGGTGCGTGACCGGCTCACGCGAATCTGGAACGTGATGAGCCACTGTATCGACGCCGGGTGCGCCAGTGCGACGCCGACGCTGCCGGGAGGTCTGGACGTGCCCCGCCGCGCCCCGCTGATGTACCGGCGTCTCGCGGCCAACAGCGACGTGCTCAGACGCGATCGCCGCATCTCTTCGGCGCTGGAATCCTCCGATTCCGCATGGGTGGCGTTGTTCGCCATGTCGGTGAGCGAGGAGAACGCCGGCGGCGGCCGGGTCGTCACCGCGCCTACCAACGGTTCGGCCGGCATCATTCCGGCCGTGCTGGAATACTACTGGCACTTTGTCGAGTCCGCCGACGACGAGGGCGTCAGGACGTTCCTGCTGACCGCCGGCGCGGTCGGATACCTGTTCAAGCGCAACGCCTCGATCTCCGGAGCGGAAGTGGGATGCCAAGGCGAGGTCGGTGTCGCCTGCTCGATGGCGGCCGCCGGTCTGGCCGCGGTGATGGGCGGCACTCCGGAGCAGGTGGAGAACGCGGCGGAGATCGGCATCGAGCACAATCTCGGCCTCACCTGCGATCCGGTGGGCGGTCTGGTGCAGATTCCGTGCATCGAGCGCAACGCGATGGCCGCGAACACCGCGATCAACGCCGTGCGCATGGCCATGCTCGGAGACGGCTCCCACATCGTCAGCCTGGATCAGGCCATCGCCACGATGAAGCAGACCGGCGAGGACATGATGTCGAAATACAAGGAGACCTCGAAGGGCGGTCTGGCGGTCAACGTCGTCGAATGCTAGGCCGTCGCCGTGCCGAATATGGCGAATATGGCGATTTGCGTTGAAAAATACGCTGCGAGCTGTGCAACCGGGGCTTGGGGTGCTAGTGTGAGTGGCACTGTCTTTTTACGACTTGCGGCCATGCCATGAACGGCATGGCATTATTGATAGGAGGTAGGCCATGGCGAACATGCCTGAGGTCAATGCCGTGTTTGGCGCGGCTCCGGAGATCGCTTTCCCGTCGGACGAGGCGCCGAAGGGATTGAAGGCCGTGGAGATCGTCGAGGGTGACGGGCCGATGGTCCGCCGCGGCGACACGGTGACCGTGAACTATCACGGTGTGGTCTGGGGCAAGGACACGCCCTTCGATTCGAGCTTCGCCCGCCACCAGCCGGCAAGCTTCGGCATCGGCGTCGGTCAGGTGATTCGCGGCTGGGATCAGACCGTTCCCGGCCACAACGTCGGCTCCCGTCTGGTCGTGTCGATTCCGCCGGAGTATGGCTATGGCAGCCAGGGCATGCCGGCGGCCGGCATCGGCGGCGGCGACACGCTCGTATTCGTCATCGACATCATCTCGACCCGCTGACCGTATGATGGCGGTCATCTGACGCATCGATTGGATATCACTGATACAGGAGGAACCCATGGGTGAGGAAAAATCCGTTCTGCTGACGCAGGAGGCTTTCGACACGCTGAAGGATGAGCTGGCGCATCGACAGGGCCAGTACCGCGAGGAAATCACCAAGCGCATCGCGGCAGCCCGCGCCGAGGGCGATTTGTCGGAGAACGGCGGTTACCAGGCCGCGCGCGAGGAGCAGGCGAAGAACGAGGGCCGCATCAACGAGCTCACCGTCAAGCTGCGCAACGCCACCATCGTCGAAGCTCCCAAGGCTGGCAAGGTCGGCAACGGGTCGCTGGTGACGCTGGAGCTCGCCGGCCGCGAGATGACGTATGCGCTGGGCTCGCGCGACATCAAGGTCGCGACGAAGTACGACGTGATCAGCCCCGAGTCTCCCATCGGCGCCGCCATTCTGGGCGCCAACGAGGGAGATACGGTGAGCTACAAGGCCCCCAACGGCCGTGAGATTTCCGTCGTCATCAAGGAAGCGAAGCCTCTGAGCTGACCATATGCGCGTCCCCGCTGACCGGGGACTGGTGATTGTTGCGCCATCAGGGTCGACATGACTCACTTCGGGCTGTACGGTTTTATGCCGTGCAGCCCTTTCTCCAATAAGAACTACGTTGTCAGAGCCGTCTCACGTGACTATCATTGAACCATAGGTTGTTGTGTTGGCCTATATATCGCAGATGCCAATTCAATGGAGAAGACATGAATGGGAAAATGCTCTCTGCCGTCGGCAACCGTTATAAGTACGTTGTCGCCGAGCTTCCTCCCATCTCAGGCAATGGCTGCCTCCTGTCTTACGCGCGGTATGGGATGTGTGTGCCTAGAACTTCATACAGTGCGAATTTCTGACATAGCTTATGTGAGGAGTTGTTTCTGATGAGACGTTCAACGAAGATTTCAATCGGCGTTACGACGGTGGTTATCGTAGTTGCTGCTGTCGTTTGATGATGGTACGTATACGCCCATCAATCCCGCCAGCGGCATGCTCGGAGTCGGTGGACAGCAGGTCGCTGCTCTCTCATCCGACGGACGATCCGCCACTGGCGCCACGCTTCAGGCCTATGCCGAGGCTGTGGACTAGAAAAGCGTTTCTAAGTGCGCGCCGAAACGATGAGTGCGCGCACATAGGCACGCAAATGGCCCGGTTTGCGTTCTTAAGTGCGCAGGATTGTCGTTTCGGCGCGCACTTAGGAACGCTTTCATGTGTTACTTGGCGGTTTGCGGGGGGGGGAGTCCGATTATTGCGGATTATAGCGGGTGATGATGGTCGCTGTAGCCTGGTAACCACCCTCAGTCTCGCTTTGCGCGCCAGCTCCCGCCAGCGGGAGCATAAGTTGTGTGGTGCTCGCTGGCGGGCTGACCTGAGCGGCGATGGTCACGGCCAGAGATGCACGATCACCATGTAGATCGCGACCATGTGGCAGGCGTAGCCGGCGACGGTGCCGCAGTGGAAGATCTCATGGAATCCGAAGACGCGTGGCCACGGGTCAGGCTTGCGTAGCGCGTAGACGATGGCGCCGAGGATGTAGCAGGCGCCTCCCGAGGCCAGCAGCACCACGACGGCAGGGCCGGCGGCGGGGGAGACCCAGAAGAAGTACATGAACGCCACGCCGGAGACTCCGAACACGATGTAGACGACGGTATACAGCCAGCGCGGGGCGCTGATCCAGATCACATGGATGATGAGCGCCACCAGCGTGCAGCTCCATATGCCGGCGATGATGGCGTTGCGCATATGCGGGGCGAGCGCGAACGACACCGGCGTATATGTGCCCGCGATGAGCAGGAAGATGTTCACGTGGTCGATGCGCCGCAGCACGTCGGTCACGCGGGGCGACCAGTCGCCGAGGTGGTAGGCGGCTGAGTTGCCAAACAGGATCAGCGAGCAGGTCATGAACACCACGCAAGCCCATTTCAGTGGCGCGCCGTGGGCCAGGCATATCAGGACGATGCCGGCGGCGAGCGACAGTGGCGTGGCGATTGCGTGAATCCACCCTCTCATCAATGGCTTGGGCCGTCCGTGCACGTCGAGACGGATCTTGCGCTCCACTTCCGCCGGGGCGATTCCCTCGATGCGCGCGGCGTGGGCCTCGCCCTTGGCGAGGGTCCTGGTGGCTTTTTCCTCGGCCTTATGTCGGATCGCCTCGGCCTTCGCGCGGGATTTCGCCCTCACCGCGTCGGCCTTCGCCTGCAATGCGACTTCCCGCGCCTTGATGACAGCGGCTCGCTTCGCTGCCACCGTCGCGTCGTCCTGTACTGCCATATGACCTCCCCGATTGGTTACGGAAACGTAACTTACGTTAGCGTAGGTTATAGACTTGTCCGCTCACGGATGTGCTCATGAAGTACGGATGACGATTGCGTCATACATCGGCATGGTATTGCGTATCATGGTACTCATGGCTGATTTCACACACATTCTGGCTACTCGACCTGACTTCACCGAAAGCGATCGCGAATGGCTGCACCATCTGGTCGCCGACTGGCAGGTGATCGCCGATCTGAGCTTCGCCGACCTGCTGCTGATCGTGCAGGACGGCGACGGCAACTACCGCATCGTCGAGCAGTGCAGGCCCTCCACCGTGATGACCCTGAGAATCGATGACGCCGTCGGCGCGCTGGTCGCCCCGGAAATGGTGGGGGAGCTGGATGCCGCCATGCAGTCGAAGACCGTGTTCAGGTCCACTGTGCTCAGGGCGGTCGGCAAATCCACGGTCTGCAACGTGTACGCCCCCGTCCGTCATGACGGCAAGACGCTGGGGCTCGTCGTGCGTGAGACCAACATGGCCACGCGCGAGTCGAACGGCCGGTACGAGTCCGAAAGCATCAACGCGGGCAAGCAGTTGTACGAGATGATTCCCCGTGGCCAGTTCCCCTACGTCAACGCGATCATGAGCCAGCGCCATGTTGCGCGTGTCTCGGACGGCTTCATCATGCTCACGCAGGAGGGCATCGTACGCTACGCCTCGCCCAACGCCATCAGCTGCTTCAGAAGGCTGGGATGCCTGATGACGATGCAGGGGCATTTCCTCAGCGAAATCGGCACCGACTTGCTGCGTCGCAACGATCCAGTCCCCGAAGCGCTGCCGATGGTGCTGATGGGCAAGGATGCAGTGGATTCCGAAATCAACGCCAACCGATCCGCGGTATCCGTCCGGTCGCTGCCCCTGTACGACAACAACGGGCGCACCGGGGCGATCATCCTGTGCCGTGACGTCACCGAGCTGCGCAGGCGTGAGGTCGAACTGCAGACCAAGAACGCCACGATCTCGGAGATCCACCATCGTGTCAAGAACAACCTGCAGGCGGTCTCTGCGCTGCTCAGGCTCCAGGCGCGCAAGACGAAGTCCAGTGAGGTCAAAAAAGAGCTTGAAGAGGCACAGCGCCGCGTGCAGACCATCGCCATGGTGCACGAGGGACTGAGCCAGACCGCCGATGAGATCGTCGATTTCGACAAGGTCATCTCCAACCTGCTGAAGATGAGCGTCGACTTGGCCACGATGTGCGACCAGCACATCCACATCGATTACGTCGGCAAGTTCGGCATGATGCCCGCACAGGATGCGACCCCACTGTCACTGGTGCTCACCGAGCTCATCACCAACTGTGTGGAGCATGGTTTCGAGGGACGCAAGGAGGGGCATATCACCATCTCCGTCGGGCGCAGCGGCAACAGCCTCAATGTCGTGGTGGAGGATGACGGGTCGGGTCTCGCCAACGAGGAACACGACGGTCTGGCACGCTCCTCGGGCTCCGGATTGGGCACACAGATCATCAACACGTTCGTCACCAACGATTTCGGCGGCAGCGTGCGCTGGGAGCCGCGTCACGAAGGCGGCACCCGGGTCATCCTCGACATGACGCTGCGCGCGGCGCAGAACGAGTGACGGCCGCTTGACGGCCCGAAAACCTGCCGAAACATGATTGAAGGGTGGCCTCCCTGTGGGGGAGACCACCCTTTTCGCAGCATATGGAGCTATGAATCGGCTGCGGCGAGGAGTCGGTTGTGACGAGGAGCGACTCAGACCTGCAGCTGCATGGCCTGGGAGCGACGCGCGCGCATCGCGCGACGCTTCAGGGCGCGGCGTTCGTCTTCGCTCAGACCGCCCCAGACACCATAATCCTGATTGGTGTCCAACGCGCACTTCAGACAGGCGTCAATCACCTTGCAGGTGCGGCAGACCGCCTTAGCTTCCTCGATCTGCTGGTATGCGGCTCCCGTGTTTCCCACCGGGAAAAACAGTTCCGGGTCCTTGTCTCGACATGCTGCCTTGGCACGCCAATCAAAAGCGCTGCTCATGTGTATCACCCTCCTCCCATCGCCTATTGCCGACGACGAGCTTTCAAGTCATACATTAGGTAACCACGAAACGATTGTTTTTTCAAGAGGTTTTCGCTCTCAAGTGTGAAGAACTTCAGATTTTGGCCATGGCGCACTGTATCCACAGGGCGTTCCCCTCGCGCAGCAGCACGGCGCGGCCCGCCGTCATGATGTCATCCGGCCCGCATTGCGACAGCAGGCCGGCGGGTATGCCATCCATCAGGTCCACGGTACGTTCCCCCGTGGGGAAGACTATTCTCGTGCCGCAATGCTCGGGGATTCGGATGTGCTTGGAGGTCTCCACGGCGAACACGACGGTGACGTCGTGGTCGCCCAGCGCGTCCTTGAGCCGTGCGCATAGCGGGTCCGTGCCGAACGGATCGAACAGTGTGTCGGCATCGTCCACCAGCCACAGCAGATGCGGGGATACGGGAGGTGGCGATTCGGAGGAGAACCGCACCCGTCTGTGATGGCGTACCGTCGACGTGACGAACGCCCGTCCCTCACGGCGTGTCCAGCGCACGCACAGGCCGAGAATGTCGCGTGAACGGTGCGCTAGCAAGGCGAGAATCGTGGACTTGCCGCGTCCTGCGCTTCCGATGATCCCGACATTGCCGGCGTTCACGGCGAGTTCCGCCACATCGATGCCGATGCCGTCATCGGCAAGGGCGAAGGGCACTGAGGGAACGTCCGATGACCGTGCGGGCAGCATGTCGGCCTCCACGATGCGGGGTAGCGGGGCCGTGAACAGCGCCGAGGCATGGACCAGACCATGAAATGCCGCAGCTGTGCGCGCGGCCTCGACCATCGCGCCGATGTCCGATACAAAGGCGCATCGGAACGGCTCCACGGATTCACCGTCGTTGCGCCATGCGCACCCGGGAGCGGACGGGCTGATGGATGCCGCCCGCCCGTCTCCCAGCAATTCGATGGATTGCAGGCCGTCCCGGACACGCAGGCATATGTTCAGCGCCATGTTCGCTTTCATGTCGGCGCTGACCTGTCCCAGCGGGTTCTGTGTACAGGCGATGACATGCATGCCCAGGGAGCGCCCCAGCGAGGCGATGCGCACCAGCCGGTCCACATAGTCGGGCAGCTGGTTGTTCAGCGCATGGAACTCGTCGATGACGACGATCAGCGAGGGCGGCGGGGATTGCAACTGCCCGATCGAGCCGACACGCTCCGCGGCGACCAGATGCTCCCTGCGTCGCAGCTCCAGCTCCAGCGCCCTCAACGCGCGAACGGCGTGATTCAGATCGAGGTCGCACACGCTGCCCACGGTATGCGGCAGCCGCTCGATGACGCTGAACGCCGAACCTCCCTTGAAATCCAGGAACACGAAATGCAGCCGGTCGGGCGGATTGCGCACCGCCATGGCCAGGCACCAGCTTTGCAACAGCACGGATTTGCCGGAGCCCGTGGTGCCGGCGACCAAGGCGTGCGGCCCTTGGCGGGGCAGATCGATCGTGAACGGCCGCTGCCCCGACCCCATGCCCACGGTGACGCACAGCGACGGGGAGGCGAGCCATGTTCTCGCGATGATGCGCCATGGCAGCGGCTCGGCCTGAAGCCCCGTCAGCTCCTCCAGTGAGGGCGAGTGAATCCGTGACGGATCCTCCGACTCGCCTTCATCCTTGTCCCGATCGGCTCCGTCCGCCGATCCATGATGGCGGCCCCGGGCTCCTGCCATATCGGTGGGCCGACTTGGGCGGCCGCCCGCAGCGTCGTGGCTCGTCGTCCCGGATTCGTCGCGGCGTGACGATCCACGACGGTCAGCAAGGGATGACGCCGCCGAAGCCATGCATCCCACCATGCCCGGCGCGACCATGGCGGCGAACAGCCAACGTCGCTCCAGCAGAAGCATGATGACCATCAACGCCTGTGCGGCGATGGGCGCGACCAGCGTGATCATCGGCAGAGCGGACGATCCGCGCGCGCGTCGCTCGCGCCTGGGACGCCGCCTGCCTCGGCCGCGCCGCCCGCGCCTCGAATCCGGGTTCCTGCCTTCGTCCATGCCCTCAGTGTGGAACGGCGTCGCCGGCATGCGCAAGCTTGGGGGAACAATGTGGTCGAAGGCTACCGAGTTATCCACATTTCGGCGTGTCGTGGCCGGCGGGTGGAACACGCCAACCGGCCACGACGAGGCATGCGGCCTGCCGCATCATTCTGCGATCACTGGTTGGCCAGCGTGCCCACGGCGCCCGGCTTGTGGCTGCCCGAAGCGAGCTCTCTGAACAGTTCGAGGTTCTTCGCGTCATCCAGCAGCACCGACGAGCCGACCCCGGACACGTTGTAGCCGGGATTCGTCCAATAGACGCTGCCGCTGATGCCGTTGTCGGAGGTGGCGTCGCGGAACGCGAACACCATCTGTGCGAGCGTGTACGGGTTCGTCTTGGAATCGACGGTGATGGACGCCAAAGCGGCTTTCAGCGTCTTGTTGAGTTTCGGGATGTTGGTCAGCGTCTTGCCGGACATGGCCTTCTTCGCGATGGCTCCGATGACCTGCCGCTGGCGTTCGGCGCGGCCGAAATCGCCCTTCGGGTCGGAGTAGCGCATGCGTGAGAACGCCAGGGCGGTCGCCCCATCGGCCGTGTGGCATCCCGCGGTCCAGTTGAGATTGGACAGGGCGTCGTTCACGGTCTGGTCATAGCACAGGTCGACCCCGCCCAACGCGTCGACCACATCCTTCAATCCGTTGAACTTGATCTGCGCGACGTGGTCGATCTTCTGGCCGGTGATGGTCTCGACCTGCTGGACGAGCGCCTTCTCGCCGGACAGCTGCGCGACGGCGTTGATCTTCATATAGGTGCCGTTCACCTGCACCAGCGAATCGCGCGGGATGGAGATGAGCGAGCGGGTGCCGGAATTGGGCTTGGTCAGCACGAGGATCGTGTCAGTGCGGAACCCGGTGATCGTCTTCGCCTCTTCGCCGGTGCGCTGGTCGGATCCGAGGATGAGCCAGCTGGTGCCTGACGTGTTGGCCTTGTCGGACAGCCAGGGCTGCTTGTCGAGATGACCGTCGACCCAGTTCCACAGTCCGAACGTCACCAGCATGATGACGACCAGGAGCGCCGCCAAAACACTTGCGACGATACGTCCCACGGGGCGCTTTCTGCGCATGGCGGTGGCTGCCGGCCTCCCGGACATGCCACGGCCGCCTCCCTGTGCGGCCGGCATGCCGTAACCGTAAGGGCTCTGCGGGCCCTGACGTTGTGCGGAGGCGAACATCGACTGCGCACCCGCGCCCTCGCCCGGACGAGGCTGGTTCGAAATAGTATGCGTGGAGCCCGCTGCACGGCGGGGCTGGCGTCGGGCCGCAGAAGCGGCGTCCTGCATGGGAGAGACCGGTTGCAGGCGGGCGTCCTGCTCGGATGCGGACCGCCTGGTCGACCCGGATACGCGACGCGATGAATTCGGCGTGAAACTGGGAATCACGTCCTGTGCGGCCGGCATGCTTTGCGCTCCCTGAGCACCTGCCGAGGTCTGCCGACGCGACGGCACGCCTGCCTGCGGACCGGCTCCGGGCACGGCCTCGCCGGCGGCCGACGGACGCGGCACCTGCCCGCTGGGGCGACGCTTGCGCGTGCCGGAGGGAATGAAGCTGGGAGGATTGTCCTGTGGGCTGACTCCACTGTTTCCTTCGCTCATGGTTCCTCCAGTGCCTCGTGTTCTCAATCCCTTTTACGCGTTGTCATGAGTCATTGTCGTGTCCGTTGCCCATTCCTCTGCAGTAACGGCACATACGTGAAGGGCTGGTGGTCGGATGTGACAGGGAATGAGGAAGGCATGGGGGTGAAGGCTGATGTCTCTTACCACACTTTCGCCCTTCTGCGCTGCATTGACACGGGGCAGACTTGACAAAGGTAAGTCGCATGTGTGTAATTACCCTGATGGACGTCCATAGCAGCATCGGCAAGGAGGAGCGACACATGTGGGGAGTGGTCGACGATTCCGCCGAGGATCCGATGAGTGAGCTGTGGGGCCTGTTCAAGTCGGACGACGATGTTTCCTGGCAGCATAAGGCCCTGTGCTCCCAGACCGATCCGGAAGCTTTTTTCCCCGAAAAAGGCGGGTCGACGCGTGATGCGAAACAGGTGTGCGCCCGCTGCGAGGTGCGCGAGCAATGCCTGCAATGGGCCATCGAGCACGATGAGCGTTTCGGCATCTGGGGCGGTCTGAGCGAACGCGAACGCCGCCGCTATAAGAAGGAACACAAGGAACGTGCGTGACGCGGCGGCCGTGCGTCGCATAGACTGGAGATTATGAGTTCCACAGGCAATAGCGATATTCAGCGGATTCTGGCCGATGTCATGGCGAACAGGCCATATTCGCATCGGCAGGATGTCGATCCGACCGTCGTGGCGGTGGTGACCGTTGAAGAGGACATGCGGTTTCTCCCCGACACCATGGGGGCGCTGCTCAGACAGACGGTGCTGCCGGGCGTGATCGTCATCGCCGATTGCGCCGGCGGCGACAATCCTCCGGTGCAATCGCAGTTCCAGGTCATTCCTGCGCCGTCGGGACTGGTCAGCTCCGTTCCGCAGCCCAAGACCGTCACGGTCGAGCTGGTCGGCGTCAAGGGCGCCCGTTCGTTCTATCACGGCGTTGCCAAGGCGCTGCATGACGCGCAACTCGACTCGTCCACCCGCGCGGTCTGGCTGTTGCATGACGATTCACGGCCCGCGGACGACACATGCCTCGAATCATTGCTGGAGACGTGGCGTAACGATCCGACCGCATCGGTGCTGGGAGCCAAGCAGCTGGACTGGCAGGCCGAACACCTGCATGACGTCGGCGCGTATGCGTACCGGCATCGCGTGGAGTCGCTGGTGGTCGACGGCGAACCGGATCAGGAGCAGTATGACGGCCGTCGTGACGTGTTCTCGGTGAGCCTCGCGGGCGCGCTCGTCTCGATCGAGACCATGCACGAGCTTGGCGGTGCCGACGACTGGTTCACCACATTCGCCGAATCGGAGGATTTCTGCCGGCGCGTATGCCTGAGCGGCCGGCGCGTCGTGGTGGTGCCCCAGGCGCGTATCGCCCATCGGCGGGCGCGATTCGAAGGGGTGCGTACCAAGGGTGGCGAGCCCATGGACGAGGATCGTCCCATTGACAGTTCGATGGCTCGCATCAGGGGGAGGATGCGCTACTCCTATACGGACACGCGCCTGATGATGTGGCCGTTCGTCTGGGTGTTCGGCGTGTTCGCCGCGATTGGCAAGACGATCGCGAAACTGTTCGCCAAGCGTCCGTACGAGGCGCTGTGCGAACTGGTCGCCCCTTGGACGCTGTGGGGTGGCCTGCCTCGCGCCATCGCGGCCCGTCGCCGCGTCAGCCGCCAGGAGTCGGTGCCGATCGGACGTCTCGGCGTCCTCGTCGCCAACCGGCAGCAGGTGGCGCAGTGGCATGACCGCGTACAGGCGCTATCGGACCAGCGCCATGTCGTCCTGCTGTCGCCGCTGGCCAAGGCCCACTTGCGCCGGCGTGCGATTCAGCGCTGGCTGCTCGCGGTGGCGATGGCCTTGGTATGCTTCGGCGTCGTGGCGGTGATGCACGGCACCACATTGCGTGCCGTTCTGTCGGGAGCGTCCCTGTACTCCGATTCGCTGCTGCCGACCGGCGGGGACTTCGGTCAGCTGTGGCGAGCCGCCACCACGTCGTGGGTGTTCGGTGACGGCATCGCCGCCCCGCCCGCACCGTGGCTGCTGGTATGGGGACTGGCCTCGGTGATAACGGCCGGCAATGTGTCTGCCGCGATCGCGTTGGTGACGTTTGCCGCGGCACCCCTCATGGCGTTGTCCTTCTGGGCGTTCGCCGGCGTGTTCACCCGTTCCGACGCGGTCCGTGTCGCATGTGGACTGCTGTGGGCGTCGTTCGCGCTCGGCCTGGGGCTGTTCTCCGCAGGCGATGTGCCGATGCTCACCGTGATGGTGTTCCTGCCGGCCGCGTTCGCCTTCGTGTTCCGCGCGGTGGGTCTGTATCGCACCGAGGACCAGGTGACGGCCCATCCTTCCGTTCAGGCTGCGGCTCTTGCGGCGTTGTGCTTCGTACCCCCGGTCGCCGCCGAGCCCCAGCTGATGCTGTCCCTGATCGTGGTGTTCGTCGTGTTCCTCGCCGTGGTGCCGCGGCATCGCGCGATGCTGCTGCTGATTCCGCTGCCGTCAGGGTTCGTGATCGCGCCGACCATCATCAACGCGGTGCACCATGCTTCGGAAGGGGTGTGGCGTCAGCTGTTCGGTGATGTGATGGTGCCGTTATCCGCCAGGAACGGCGCTCCGGATGCTTCCGGGTTCGCCACGCTGGCCATGCGTGCGTTCGGTGTCGATGATACGGCCGGCAACGGTCTGGCAGGCCTGTCGGCGGCCGGCGTTTTCGGTATCGGCGTCCTGGTGCTGCTGGCCGTGGTGACGGTGCTTGCGGTGGCGTCGCTGTTCCTGCCCTTCGCATTGCGCGCCTCGCGCATGATGTGGGTCGTCACGCTCAGTGGTGGGGCGCTTGCCGTCGCATCGTCGAGGATCGTCGTGGCCGTCGATGATGACGGTCCTGTCGCGGGTTCCGTGCTGCCCGGCGTGGTGTTCGCGTTGCTTGGTCTGCTCGCCTGCGTCGGATTGGTCTCCGGAATGGCGGTCCACCGGTTCTCCTTGTTGCGGCAGGGGAATGGCTCGCAACCCGTGCTGACACGTCTTGAAGGCCGTAAGGCCAAAAACGCCAAGGTGCATGCGGTGTTCGCCCGTATCGGGCGCGGCGTGCTGGTGGCCGTGCTGGTGGCCGGTGCCGTGTCATGCACTGCGGCGTCAGCCATGGAACCGGGGTCGAACGGTCTGCACGCGTCCCGTTCCGATGACGGGCTGCCCATGGTCGCCACCGATTATCTCGGCAAGGACGACGCGCACCGCGTGCTCGCCATCACCGCCGAATCATCCACCGGCGTACGGTATACGACGATGCGCACGTCACGCGGCGATCTGATGGACAGCTCTCCGGCATTGCGTGCCCGAGTCGCGGATGGCGGTCATGACTCCCGCGACGCCGTACTGTCGTCCGCGAGCGCCCGACTGCTGGTCAGCGCCGATGCCGACGCGATCGCCGATATCAGCGCGTTGGGTTACGGCGGCCTGTATGTGGTCCGCCCATCGGCTGACGATGGCGGCTCCCAGGCCACGGAACAGTTGATTTCGAACATCACGGCGAGTGAGGGTATCCAATCCGTGGTGAGTAACACGTCGGGTGTCTATTACCGGCTCACGCTCGTCGACAGCGCGACGCAGCGCGTGCCGCAGGACGGTATGCTGAAACAGCGGCATCTTGCCTACCGGTATGCATGGCTCGTGTGCATGGGCGTGGTGATGGGGCTGTATTGTGTCGTCGCGTTCCCGCGCAGCCACCGTCGTTTCATCGAGGAGGACCAATGAGCAGCCAAGTCAAACGCGGAGGCAAGGTCTGGAAGGCTGTGGTCGGCGTCATTTCCACGGTGATCATCGTCGGCCTGTTCGTCGCCCTGCTGGTACTGACGGCATCGGGCCGTTGGGTCGACTCCGTCTCGTCGGATTCGGCGTCCGTCTCGCACGCGGTGAGCCAGAGGCGGATCACCGCATACTGCCCGTCCCGCATGACATTGCCGGATGCGTCGGCGTACGGTGACAGCGAATATCAGCCGAGTGAAGGCGACATCTCGTCTTCGGCCGGATTCGCCGCGTTCGGAGCGGTGTACCGGTCTCAGTTCGGCGCGTTTGGCGGCTCCGGCGATACCACGCAGCTCAAGGACCTCGACCCTACGGATACCGCGAAAGTCATCGCAGCCTCGGCCGACGTCGACCGTACGTCGCTGCTGTTCGACACGCAGCTGTTGGAATCGGCCGCGGGCGTCGGCGCTTCCGCGTCCGTGGCGTCCTGGGCGACGAAGGGCGACCTGCGCGGCCTGTCCGCGACATTCTGCGATGTCGGTGCGCTGGAGCAGTCGTTCGTGCTGCCTGACACGCAGACCGGCACCACCCAGCAGCTGGTCGTGGCCAATTCGTCTTCGAAGGCCACTGTGGTGGATGTTCGGGTGTGGGGTACGGAACAGTCCGGTGCGCTGGCGTTGTCCACGGGAAGCACGCTGACCGTCGCGGCGAACGCCGAATCCGTGCTGAGTCTTTCCGCGGCCGCAAGCGGGCAGAAGGGGCTGTATGTCACGGTTTCGAGCCGGCAGACGCCGGTATCGGCATCGGTGCGCGTGATCAGGACCGAAGGGCTGAACCCGAAGGGATCGGATTACGCCGCCGCGGCCGGGGAGGCGTCCAAGGAGCTCGTCTTCCCGGCCGTCGCGGAGGGAGACAAGGCGACACTCACCGTATACGCGGCCGGTTCGGGGTCGCTCACCGCCGCATGGGTCGGCGCGGCCGGGCAGTCCGTCCATCAGTATTCGGGCGACCGCGTCACCACCATCGATCTGGGCGATGTTCCCAAAGACGCGTCGGCGCTGAAGATCACGGCGGATACGAAGGTGACGGCAGGTGTGACCGTCAGCCGTGACGGGAACGGGAACCAGTCCGATTTCGCGCTGATCGGCGCCGCGCAGACAGACGACCGGTCGGCCGCCGTCATTCCCTCCGGTCTTGACGGCCGTGTGAGCGTGGTGAACGCGTCTTTATCCAGCAAACAGATGCACATGACCGGTTACGACGACAAGGGTGCCGCGGTGGGGGAGAAGACCATCACGGTGGACGCCGGTGCCGCGGCGAGCTTCGACGCGTCGGATTTGGGAAAGAACGTCTTCGCGGTGGCCGCCGACGGCAAGGGACTGGCATGGGGTGTCCGGTTGTCCAGCTCCGCGGTGAGTGACGCCAAGCTCGCCGGCATCGCCTACATCGGTGCCACGCCGTTGATGCCGCTGCAGGAGAGGATCTGGGCGCGGTCGGATATGACCATCGTTCACTGACGGTCGGTCGGCGGAACGTTCCGTGGTGCTCCCTATGAGGGGTGCTCTATGAGGTTTCGCCCCGACAGAGCCTTACAGGCTCCAATCCGGGTCGATCTCATCCGGCCGGCGGCCATAGAGCTCGGCGAGCCGAAGCACCACCTCATCGCGGATGGCCAGTTCCAGATCCATGCGGCTGCGTGATTTGCTCTGTATCGGCATGCGGTACAGCACGATGCGGGCGGGGATGCCGTGGCTCGCAGGGAAGCACTGGGACGCGAACGACGGCTCCGGCTCCCAAGGAGCCGGCTGCGAGGGCGGCACATCCTCCACGGCGAACTGCACCGGCTTGACCAGTTGCGGCCAGGCACCGTTCAGACGCCGGATCTGGGCCGCGACCATGTCGTCGAACGCGCCGCTGCGGGTGCGGTAGCGCGGGAGCCGCGTGCCGAACATCGGCGTGCGCATGCCCCGCCCGTGACGATTGCGATACGTTGGTCGTTCCCATGGTGCCTGTTGCATGGACTCCACTGTAGGACAAGCCGGCGGCAATGCGTTAGGATACTTATCATCGACAAGGTTTCCTGGGGAGGTGTACAGATGCCAACAGCGACCGTGCACGCTTGGAATGATACCGGTTGGCGACACGACGGCGCACATGCGCGTCTGATCGCCTTCGACCTGGACAACACGCTGGCCGTCTCCAAACAACCGATGAAACCGGATATGACCGTTCGCATCGAGGCGCTGACCGAACTGATGCCGGTGGCGATTGTGACCGGCGGCGGGCGTGAACTGGTCATCAGTCAGGTGCTCGACGTGCTGGGTCCCCGAGCTGACCTTTCCAACCTGCATGTGATGCCGGCGGGGGGATCGAGCTATTACCGCTGGCGCGAGGGCGCATGGCGTCTGGAATACGAGAGGACGCTGTCGGCCCGGGACAGGGACGCGGCCATATTGTCGCTGACTCGACGCGCCCGAGAGCTGGGCATGTGGCCGGAGCACCCGTGGGGGGAGTCCATCGAGGATCGTGGCAGCCAGATCACGTTCTCGGCTCTGGGGCAGCTCGCGCCGATCGAGGAGAAGCGCCGCTGGGATCCCGACGACACCAAAAAGCGGCGGCTCGTCGCCGCGGTGGCGGGCGACCTCGGTCATCTGCGCGTACGCGCGGGCGGCTACACGAGTGTCGATGTGAGCGCCGGAAACACCGACAAGGCGTTCGCCCTGCGCGAATTGGCGGGACGGCTCGGCATCGGCATCGGTGACATCATCTTCGTGGGCGACCGGATGACGCCCGGCGGCAACGACTATCCTGCCGCGCAGGCGGGGGCTATCGCGCTTCAGGTCACCGGACCGCAGGATACCGTGCGTCTGTGCGACATCCTGCTGCCTTTGCTGGGTGGCGAGCCGGTTCGGCAGGACGGATGAACCATGGGATGGCACGGTTTCGCGCGAATGCTCACAGAAGTGGTCGGATCGCTGCGGGACGTGCTGCTGCCGCGTGGCTGTGCGGGATGCGACATGCCGGACGCTGTGCTGTGCGATGACTGTCGTGCTTCGGGTGGCGGCTTCATGTCGTTCGCTATGCCTGGCACGGTTTCGGGCCGAGCGATTGCCTGCGGCGCATATCGCGGGCCGCTGCGCCGTGCGATACTGCGATGGAAGGATCATGGCGACGAGGAATGCGATGGCCCGTTCGCCGATATGATGGCCGACGCGCTGCTTTCGTCGGGCCTGCTGGCTTCGGATCCGATGCCGGTGACGACATTGGTGCCGGCCCCATCCTCCCCGCGCTCGATGAGGGAGCGCGGACGGTGGCATATGCGTAACGTGACGAACTCATTGGCACGGTCGCTGCGGCGGCGTGGCATGGACGTCGATACGGCCGCGCTGCTGCGGACGATGAAGACGAGCGGCAAATCCGTGCAGATGCACGGCGCCGCCCAGCGTTCGCGGCGTCTGCAGGGGCATATCGTCATCGCTGCGCGCCCACCCTACCCACGCAACGTGATCCTGGTGGACGACATCGTCACCACGGGCACCACGGCCCGGCAATGCGTGCAGGCGCTCAACGCCGCGGGAATACATGTGACAACGGTCATCTGCCTGGCGCGCACCCTGCGCACCGGCGAAAACATAGACGACTAGCCAAGTCCCCTCCCGCTGGCGGGAGGGGACTTGGCTAGCCGGAGGGTGGTCACCACCCGGTCGAGCCGCACACCCGCCATCCGCGCAGATCACCAGCGCAATCCAGTTATTTCCGTCGCAGCCGACGCTGTGGATGAAAACTGCCCGTGACCACGCCCCATATCACGACATCCCCATGTTCGGAGGGGACGAAATCGGGGTAGCGGGGATTCTCCGCGTGCAGCATGGGGCGGCCGTCGCGCGACAGCAGTCGCTTGACCGTCAGCTCCCCATCGAGCACGGCCACCACCACATCGCCGTCCTCGGGCGTCAGCGAACGGTCCACGACCAGCCAATCGCCGTGGAAAATGCCGGCCCCCTCCATGGAGTCGCCGGCGACGGTGACGATGAATGTGTATTCCGGGTGCTCGATCACATGAGCGTCAAGGCTGAAGCCCTCCTCCCGCCCGTCCAAGGCGGGGGAGGGGAAGCCGGCCGCTACCATCTCGGTGACGATCGGCACGGGACGGGGATCCGGTCGCGCATGAACCACCGAACGTGCCGTGCAGGCTTCGGGAGCGCAATCCCGGCTCACAACAGGGCCCGCGCCGAACCGTCGGTCGCCGGCTCGTCATCGGCGATATGGTATTTCGGCAGCACGATCTCGAAATCCGCGCCGCGCGGGTCGTCGACCACCCGGACCGTGCCGCCGTGCAGCTGTGCGGCCCAACGCGCGATCGACAATCCGATGCCGGTGCCGCCCGATTCGGTGCCGGGGCCGCTGCGCCCTTTGACGAACCGGCGGAAGATGTCGGAACGTTCCTCGGCGGGAATCTGAGACCCGAAATTCACCACATTCGTGACGATTGTGCCGGTGTCGGCATTCTCCCGAGCCTCGATCAGCACGCTGGTGCCGTCCGCGGAATGCTTGAGCGCGTTCGCGATGATATTGGTGAACAGCTGGCGCAGCCGATCCTGATCACCCTCCATCCAGATATCGGAATCCACGTGCAGCATGATGTCGTGCGCGTGCCCGGCGTCCGCGATCTCCAGCGGCTCGATCGTCTCGTCGAGGAAATCATGCAGGCAGAAACGTTCGATGTTCAGGCTCGCCGCGCCCGCCTCCATGCGAGACAGATCGAGCAGGAACGCTATCAGGTCGGATAGCCGGTGCGTCTGGCCCAGAATGCCCTCAAGATTGGCTGGCGTGGGCTCGACCACCCCGTCCGCCATGTTCTCCACCATCGCCTGCAGCGCGGAGACGGGGGTGCGCAGCTCGTGGCTCACGTTCGCCACCACATCGCGCCTCATCTGATCGGCGTGCTGCAGTTCCTCGGCCATTTCGTTGAACGTGCGGGCCAGCTGGCCGATCTCGTCGTTGCTGTTGGTCGCCACGTGGACGCGGACGCTGTAATCGCCCTCCGACATCGCCTCGGCCGCGTCACGCAGCTGCCTCAGCGGCGCGATCAGACCCCGTGAGAAGAAATAGGTGATGCCCAGTGCGACGATCATGGTCAGCGGCATGGCGATCCAGCCGCTCCACCCGTACTTGAGCAGGAACCAGACCAGCACGAACGCGATGGACGTGGCGATGACGATCAGGACGCTCAATTCCATTTTCAGGGACGAAAACAGCCCGATCGGACGATCGAAATCCAATCGGGCCTGTTTCCTGTCCCACTTCTGACGCGGCTTCATCACTGTTCCGGCGGCTCGAAAGCGTAGCCGACGCCGTGCACGGTTCGGATGGTCTCGGAACCGAGCTTATGACGCAGCGCCTTGACATGGGAGTCGACGGTGCGGGTGCCGGATGCATCCACCCAGTCCCAGACCTCTTCGAGCAGCTTCTCGCGGGTGAGCACCGACTTGGGTTTGCGCGCGAGCGTGACCAGCAGGTCGAACTCGGTCGGCGTCAGGTGCACCTGCTCGCCGTTGACCGTGACCAGACGCTGTGCCGGGTCGATGACCAGCGAGCCGAAGTTGAGGATCTTCTCGTTCTCGGAGTTCTTCGCGATGACCTTCGCGCGTTCCACGCGGCGCAGCAGCGCCTTGCAGCGGGCGATCAGCTCGCGCATGGAGAACGGCTTGGTCATGTAATCGTCGGCGCCCGCGCCGAGGCCGATGACCTTGTCCGCCTCGGCGTCGCGGGCGGTCAGGATGAGCACCGGCACCGGGCGGTCGGCCACGATGCGCTTGGTTGCTTCAAGACCATCCATGACCGGCAGCATGATGTCCATGATTACCAGGTCCGGGCGCAGCTGCTTGGCGGCCTGAACCGCGCTGGCGCCATCGGACGCCACGCGGGCGGACCATCCCTCCGCGGTGATGCGCTGAGCGATGGCGGTGGCGAGGGTCGGCTCATCCTCGACCACCAGAATGGTCCGCGGCGTCGTTTGACGTGTTGGAGAATTAATCATGACGATTCACCTTTCAGTTTTCCGGTTTCAAGAATACCGCCCCCAATGCCGGAATGGTGAGTTTTGCCGACCAATCACGCGAATGGTACTCGCCCTTCACCGCGGCGAACGTGCCGTTGTGGATGTCGGAGCCGCCGTACTTCTTGTCGTCCGTGGTCAGCACCTCGGTCCAGTTGCCGCCCTGCGGCAGCGGAACCTGATAGTCCTGCCACGCCTCGCCGGAGAAGTTGACCACGACGACGAGCTGTTCGCCCTTGCTGCCGATGCGCAGGAAGCTGAGCGTATTGTGATCGGCGTCATCGCTGGTCAGCCACTGGAATCCCGCCGGGTCGAAGTCCTGGCTCCAGATGGCCGGCGTATCCTTGTAGAACTCGTTCAGGTCGGCGACGAGCTTCTGCACGCCGCGGTGGTCAGGCCAGTTGAGGGCGTCCCAGTCGACCGAACCGTCATGATTCCACTCGCCGTACTGCGCGATCTCGTTGCCCATGAAGGTGAGGTTCTTGCCCGGGTGCGCCCACTGGTAGGCGAACAGGGCGCGCACGCCGGCGTAGCGCTGCCAGTCGTCGCCCGGCATCTTGCCGAACAGCGAGCCCTTGCCGTACACGACCTCGTCGTGGCTGATCGGCAGCACGTAATGCTCCGAATAGGCGTACACCATCGAGAAGGTGATCTCGTTGTGGTGCCATTTGCGGTTGATGGGGGTCTCGTGCAGGTACTGCAGCGTGTCGTGCATCCAGCCCATGTTCCACTTGAGGCCGAATCCCAGTCCGCCGGCGTCGGTCGGTGCGGTGATGCCGGGGTAGGCGGTGGATTCCTCGGCGATCATCATGACGCCGGGGTTGTTCTTGTACGCGGTGGCGTTGGCTTCCTTGAGGAAGTCGATGGCTTCGAGGTTTTCGCGACCTCCGTAGATGTTCGGGCGCCACTGGCCGGGCTTGCGGCTGTAGTCCAGGTACAGCATCGAGGACACCGCGTCCACGCGCAGCGCGTCGATGTGGTATTCGTCGAGCCAGAAGCAGGCGTTGGCGACCAGGAAGTTGCGCACCTCGCGCCTGCCGAAGTTGAACACGTACGTGCCCCAGTCGGGGTGCTCGCCGCGCAGCGGGTCGGGATCCTCGTACAGCGGGGTGCCGTCGAAGCGTCCGAGCGCGAAATCGTCCTTCGGGAAGTGAGCGGGCACCCAGTCCATGATGACGCCGATGCCGGCACGGTGGAACTTGTCCACCAGGTACTTGAAGTCGTCCGGATTGCCGAGTCGGGAGTCCACGGCGTAGTAGCCGGTCACCTGATATCCCCACGAGCCCGAGAACGGGTGCTCGGTCAGCGGCATGAACTCGACATGCGTGAAGCCTTCCTTGGCCACGTAGTCCACGAGCTCGTCCGCCAGCTCGCGGTAGTTGCCGATGCCCTTCTTCCAGCTGCCGGCATGGACCTCGTAGATGCTGACCGGGCCGGCGTGCGGGTCGGTGTGCCTGCGGTGGTCCATCCATGCCTCGTCGTTCCATTCGTGGTCCGATTCGACGACGATGGAGCCGGTCGCCGGCGGAATCTCGTGGGAGCGTTCCATCGGGTCGGCCTTCATCTTCCACTCGTGGTTCGCGTTGAGCAGCTCGTACTTGTAGACCTCGCCCGCCTTGACGCCGGGGATGAAGATCTCCCAGATGCCCGAGGAACCGAGCTCGCGCATGGCGTGGCGGCGGCCGTCCCAGGAGTTGAAGTTGCCGACCACGCGGACCGCGTGCGCGTTGGGCGCCCAGACGGTGAACGAGGTGCCCACGACCTGGTGGCCGGGAGCACCGTCGGCGCCGCCCATCGGGTCGTCGTAGCGGCGAACGCGCGCGCCTAGGGCCTCCCACAGGCGTTCGTGGCGGCCTTCCCCGAACAGGTAGGCATCCATGTCGCCGATGGAGGGCAGGTAACGGTACGGGTCGTCCTCCATGACGGACTTGCCGCCCTCGTAGGTGGTGCATACACGGTAGTCGGGCACGGCCCAGCCGTCCGCGGTCTTTTCGGCCGCGATGACGGCCACGAAGACGCCGTTGAATTCGTGCCGGGCCTCGGCCGTTCCCTTCTGGGTGTATATGGTGACGCTCTTGGCCAGTGGCCTGAGCACTCGGATGGTGACGGTTCCGGCGTGGTCTCCGGAACCGAGGTGACCGCCCAGCACTTCGTGCGGGTTGTAGAACGTTGCATTGCTCACCGCGCTCAAATCACTTTGATTCACTGGCACGGGAGCGATATCTTCATTGATGTTCGTGTAAGTAGCCATAACACAGAGGGTAATACCTTCGGGGCACTATTGCGAGATTTTGGCGAGTCGTGTCCGGAGTGTTTCCATCGTCCCGGTTGTATGGCATAATATGTAAGGTTAAGTATATTGTTTTCACGGAGGATTCATGGGGTACAAGGTCGGCGATATGGTCGTCTATCCGCGTCATGGAGCGGCAAGGGTCGAGGCCATTACCGAACGGGTGGTCAAGGGCGTGAAGCGGGAATACTTGCAACTCACCGTGCTGTCTTCCGACGGTCTGGTCATCAATGTTCCCGTCGAGAACGCGCAGAAGGTCGGAGTGCGTGACATCGTCGACGCCAATGAGGTCGCCAAGGTCTTCGAGATCCTGCGTACGCCCATCGTCGAGAAGGAGATGAACTGGTCCCGTCGGTACAAGCTGAACGTCGAGAAGCTGGCGACCGGTGACGTCAACAAGATCGCCGAGGTCGTCCGCGACCTCGCCCAGCGCGACGTGGACGAGCACGGCCTGTCCGCCGGCGAGAAGCGGATGCTCACCCGCGCCCGCAGCATCCTGACCTCCGAGATCGCCCTGTCCGAAGACCTTGACGAGGCCGAGATCCAGCGTCTGCTCGACGTCAACCTCGGTTTCTCCGAGCCGAAGCCGGGCGACGAGAAGCATCACAGCGAGGCACCCGCCGAGCCTGCCGACCGGACCCTGGCCCGCATCGAATCCGAAAGCAAGAAGTCCCGGCGCAAGTAGCCGGCGGCGAGCATGTCCATGAACGCTGTTCCAGCGATTGGTCAAGGGTTTGACGCGCATCGTTTCGCCGAGGATCCAGCCCGGCAGCTATGGCTCGCCGGGCTTTTATGGGATGGCGCCGGTATCGAGGGGGATTCGGACGGCGATGTGGCCGCCCATGCCCTGATCGATGCGCTGTTGTCCGCCGCTGGGCTGGGAGACATCGGCGGACTGTTCGGCGTGGGAGCCGATGCTCCGGGAGCCGGCATGCACGGCTGCGATATGTTGCGAAGAACCGTCGATGTATTGCGATCGCATGGAAGGATGCCATCCAGCGCCAGCGTGGTCATCATCGGCAATCGTCCGAAGATCGGGCGACGCCGGGAGGAAGCCGAGCGCGCACTGTCGGATGCCGTCGGATGCCGGGTGACGGTGACCGCCACGACCACCGACCATATGGGATTCACCGGCCGGGGCGAGGGAATCGCCGCCATCGCCAATGCGCTGGTGATGTAATCGGGCGGAATCAGCGATGACGCAGCGACGTCACGCCCTTGGCGATCGCCCAGAACAGCGTCGACAACGTGACGATGATGAAGCTCGGGGGAGCGGGGAACATCGCGGACAGCACCAGACCGCCCCAGATCGACACCAGGCACAGCACCGTCGCGATCACCATCGCCTTGAACGGCGAGGCGACGATGGCGTTCGCCGTGGCGGCCGGGGTGATGACCAGCGCAAAGATCAGCAGCGTACCCACCGCGGGGACCGCGATGGTGATGACGCCGGCCATGATCGCCATGAACGCAACGTTCATCAGCCCGATAGGCACGCCCTTGGCCTGCGCCACCTGTTCGTCGACGGAGCTGAACAGCAGTGGCCGGTACACGATGGCCAGCACGGCGAGCAGGATCACGTCGAACACGGCGAAGCCAAGGATCTGATCGGTGGTTATGGTCAGGATCGAGCCGAACAGAATGGACTGCATCTGCTGCGACGCGGACGACGAGAGTCGGGCGAAGAACAGTCCGAGGCCGGTGGCGAAGGCGAGCACGGTGCCGGTGGCGATCTCCCGCTGCGTGGCGCGCTTGCCCAACGCTCCGATGACCAGCGCGCCGCCCAGCGCAAACACTCCCATGCCGAGCGAGACCGGCAGCCCCAACAGCACCGCGCCGGTGGCGCCGGGCAGTCCGATATGGGCCAGCGCGTGCGCGGCGAACGTCGAATGGCGTGCGATGGTGAAATATCCCATCACGCCCGCGGCGAGCGAGATGCACAGGCCCGCGAGGAAGGCGTTGGTCATGAACGGGGCGGACAGGGTGTACATCCAGTCGGGATCGAAGGAGAAACTGATGCCGGTCATTGTGCCCGCCCTTTCCGCTCGTGGTATTCGTGATGGTGGAATTGTGCGACCTCGCTGGTGTCATGCGTGTCGGGAACGACGTCATCCGCCTCGTCGGGGGTGGGGGTGACGAACATGTCCCCCTGCGGCGTGGTGACGACCTGCACTTTGGTGCCGTACAGGTGCGTGAGCAGCTTGGAATCCAGCACGTCGTTCATCGCCGCGTAGTGAGGATGCCCGTCCAGCAGATAGACGGCGCCGGTCAGGATCGGCAGCAGCATATTGAGATCGTGTGCGACGACCTGGATCGTCATGCCGAGCTCCTTGTTGAGCCGTGCCAGCACATGCACCACGGCGCGCTGGCTGGCCAGGTCGAGATTCGCGAGCGGCTCGTCGAGCATGAGCAGTTTCGGGCCGCATACCAAGGCCTGCGCGATGGCGACGCGCTGGCGCAGACCGCCCGAAAGCTCGGACAGCCGGTAGTGGGCCTTGTCGGCGATGCCGGTGAAGGTCATGGCCTCCTTCACCTTCGCGCGTTGCGCCTTGGTGACGAAGTGGACGCCGAAACGGGTGCCGGTCAGGCCGAGCAGCACCGACTGCTCGGCGGTGAGATTGGAGTCGATGTCCGAAGTGTAGCTTTGCGGCACGTACCCGATCTGGCGGTTCATCTCGCCTGCCGGGCGTCCGAGCACGTGCACGGTGCCCCCGGCGAGTGGGAGGAGGCCGAGCTCCGTTTTCATCATCGTGGTTTTGCCGGTGCCGTTCGTGCCGACTATGGCGGTGACCGAACCCGCCGGTATGGAGAAGTCGCCGTGTTGCCAGATCAGCCGTTCGCCGCGTTTCACCGAGGCGTTGCTGAACACGATGCAGTCGGGCCGTTGTTCCCGGTCGCCGCTGTTGCTGTGCATATGATTCATCGTCCTGTCTGTACGGGACCGGCATCACGTCCGCCGGTGCGACATGTACGGCAACGCATTATCGCAAAGGACTATGACAATCATTCTCATTAGCGGTGGCGGACTCATTAGCGGCGGAAGAGACGGCAATGGTAACGGTCTGGAGCGGGCGGGCGAACTCAGTTGCTGCTGCCGGCGCCGGTATCGCTTTTGTCGTCAGCACTGTTGCCGGCATCGTTCTTGGCGCTGGCGCCGTCTTTGCCGTCGGAACTGCCGCTTTCGTCGCTGTCGTCGATGATGGCGGGGGAGACGGTCTTGTCAAGCCGGGCCACCAGATCGGCGATCCAATCAGTCAGCGTCGTGTACGCCTGCGGCATCTGCTCACTGACGTCGAACACGGGGACGCCTGCCCGTCCGGCCGTCCCTGTCAGCATGTTGGTGGCGTCGCTGGATTCCTGCGTGTTGTTGACCAGCACGCTGATGCCTTGTGATTCGATCAGCGACTGGAATTCCTGCAGGTCGGCCGGGGCAGGTTCGCCGCCCGAGGCCGCGGATCGGGCGAACCCCTTGGGAGTGTCGTCCTGGAAGCCCATGTCCGACATCAGGTAGTACGCCACGGCCTCCGTCGCACCGTACGTGGCGTTCTTGTGGTTGGCGGCGAACTCGCCCATCGACTTCTCGATGGCCTTTTCCTCCTTTTGCCATGCCTTGAGGCGCGACTGGAACGCCTTCTTCTTGGCGGGGAGCGCCTTGGAAAATGCCTCCGTCAGTTCGGTCGCCATGCCGTTGCGGGCGTCCTTGGAGAACCATAGGTGGGGGTTGTCGCCTTCCATAGCTCCGACCGTCTCGGCGGCCGAGACGATGGTCGAGTTGCGGCCTACGGACTTGGTCGCCCATGAGTCGTATCCGGCACCGTTCGACACGATGATCTGCGCTTTCTGCAGCTTGGCGACATCGGATGTTTTCGGTTCGAAATCATGCGCGTCCACATTCGTGGAGCTGAGGATGGAGGTGACGTTCACGTCGGTGCCGCCGATCTGCTCGGCGAGGGAGCCCCACTGGTTGATGGACGCGACGACGGTGATCGGTCCGGTCGGCTCCTTCGCGGAGGGCCGCTCGGATTGCGAGCCGCCGCCGGTGCCGCAGGCGCTCGACACCATCAGCATGCCTGTGGCGAGGATGGCGGCAATGCCGGTGACCAGACGATGCGGGTGAATGTTCATATCGCTGCCTTCTTCGAATATGCCGTCGACGGTCCGCCGTCGGATTGTCATTGACCTGAGTCCACGATAGCCTAACGCTACGAAGAATGAACGAACTCTAGGGAAGGACGCACATGACCATCAAACTCGATGGCAAGCGGGTCGCGGCCGAGGTCAAGGCGAACCTGGCGGAACGTGTTTCAACACTGAAGGAGCACGGCATCGTCCCCGGTCTGGGAACGTTGCTGGTCGGGGAGGATCCCGGTTCGATGAAATACGTCGCGGGCAAGCATGCCGACTGTGCGGAGGTCGGCATCCGTTCCATCCGGCGCGACCTTCCCGCCGACGCGAGTTTCGATGACATCGCCGCTGCGGTGCGCGACCTGAACGAGGATCCGGCCTGCACCGGCTACATCGTGCAGCTGCCGCTGCCGCGCGGCGTCGACGAGAACGCGATCATCGGCCTGATCGATCCCTCGAAGGATGCCGATGGCATGCACCCATACAATCTCGGCGAACTCGTGCTGCATGTGCAGGGCGACATCACGACCCCGCTGCCGTGCACGCCGCGCGGCGTCATCGAACTGCTCGACGCCTACGACATCGACCTGAACGGCAAGGAGGTGTGCGTGCTCGGGCGCGGCATCACCATCGGCCGCACGATCGGTCTGCTGCTGACGCGCAAGGCGGTCAACGCCACGGTCACCCTGTGCCACACCGGCACGCGCGACATCGCCGACCACATGCGTCGCGCCGATGTCATCGTCGCGGCCATGGGGTCAGCCGGGTTCGTCAAGCCCGAAAACGTCAAGGACGGCGCCGTGCTGATGGACGTCGGCGTCTCCCGCGTGTTTGATGAGCAGACTGGCCGTTTCCGCATCAGGGGAGACGTCGACAAGGCCTGTTATGACAAGGTTTCCGCATACTCTCCAAACCCCGGCGGCGTCGGTCCGATGACCCGCGCCATGCTGCTCGCCAACGTCGTGGAGATGGCCGAGAGGAAAATGTAGCCGAATTCGGGCGTGTCGCGCTGGTTTTTCCGCCCATTTTGGGCATGGCTGTAGGTATCCTGATAACTTGTGTGTGCTCATATGAGTGCACATGTATAACTGAATATCGAGTAATTATTCATCCACTATTAGAAACCATATATTTACATGGCAGAGAACAACACTGAAGTCACCAAGGTCGCCATCAACGACATTGGCACCGAAGAGGACTTCATCAAGGCAGTCGATTCCACCATCAAGAACTTCGACGATGGTGATCTGGTCGAAGGTACCGTCGTCAAGATCGATCACGACGAGGTCCTCCTGGATATCGGCTACAAGACCGAGGGCGTCATCCCCTCCCGCGAACTTTCCATCAAGAAGGACGTCGATCCTGACGAGGTCGTCGAGGTCGGCGACACCATCGAGGCCCTTGTCGTCACCAAGGAAGACAAGGAAGGTCGTCTGATCCTGTCCAAGAAGCGTGCCCAGTACGAGCGCGCCTGGGGCGACATCGAGAAGATCAAGGAAGCTGACGGCGTCGTCGAGGGCACCGTCATCGAAGCCGTCAAGGGCGGCCTCATCGTCGACATCGGTCTGCGTGGCTTCCTGCCCGCGTCCCTCGTCGAAATGCGTCGCGTTCGCGACCTCTCCCCGTACATCGGCCAGAAGATCAAGGCCAAGATCCTGGAGCTCGACAAGAACCGCAACAACGTGGTCCTGTCCCGCCGCCAGTACCTGGAGGAGACTCAGTCCGAAGTGCGCGAGACCTTCCTGTCCCAGCTCAAGAAGGGCCAGATCCGCGAGGGTGTCGTGTCCTCCATCGTCAACTTCGGCGCGTTCGTCGATCTGGGCGGTGTCGACGGCCTGATCCACGTCTCCGAGCTGTCTTGGAAGCACATCGACCATCCGTCCGAGGTCGTCAAGGTCGGCGACAAGGTCACCGTCGAGGTGCTCGACGTCGATCTCGACCGTGAGCGCATCTCCCTGTCCCTCAAGGCGACCCAGGAGGATCCGTGGCAGCGCTTCGCTCGCACCCACGTTCCCGGCCAGATCGTCAAGGGCAAGGTCACTAAGATTGTCCAGTTCGGTGTCTTCATCTCCGTCGAGGATGGCATCGAGGGCCTGGTGCACATCTCCGAGCTGGCGAACCGCCACGTGGAGAACCCGGAGACCGTCGTCAAGCCCGGCGAAGAGGTCTTCGTCAAGGTGATTGACGTCGATCTCGACCGTCGCCGCATCTCCCTGTCCCTCAAGCAGGCCAACGACTCCGTCGACCCGGCTTCCGAGGACTTCGATCCGGCTCTGTACGGCATGCCGGCAGAGTACGACGAGCAGGGCAACTACAAGTACCCCGAAGGCTTCGACCCGAACACCAACGAGTGGATCGCCGGTTACGAGAAGCAGCGCGAGGAATGGGAATCCCAGTACGCCGCCGCCCACGAACTGTGGGAGGAGCACAAGGCGTTCGTCGCCAAGGAGCTGGAGAACGCCGCGGCTTCCGCTGCCGAGGATGGCCAGGCTCCGAAGGAAGAGAAGGTCGAGGAGACCTCCAACTACTCTTCCGACAACTCCTCCACGGGTACTCTCGCCGACTCCGACCAGCTCGCCGCTCTGCGCGATCAGCTGCTCGGCAAGTGAGTCATCTCATCCCGAGAAGAAGTAGAATGCTGGTAGGATTTGCCGGCAGATAGGAAAACGGGAATCGCCCCACACGGGTGGTTCCCGTTTTTCATATTCCGCTCCCGCCGGCGGGAGCGGTCGAGCATAGCGAGACTGAGGGTGGTCTTTGCGAGATGCCGGTCATTCTCACTTCCCGGCTGCCTTGAACAACCGCGACACGCCCGGATATCCAGCAAGCCTGCCATGCGCGAATCAGTGAAATGGCGGAATGCTGCGAGAGTCCAAAAAATCGCCTTCCATCTCTGCCACGAAACCGGGCGTGTCGCGAATAGCATGATGTCATGAGCATTCGTATCGGACTGACCGGAGGCATCGCCGCGGGCAAGAGCACCGTCGCCGCCCGGATGCGGGAACTCGGCGCGCTGGTCATCGACTATGACGGACTTGCGCATGAGATCGTGGCGCCCGGGGGAGTGGCGTTGCCGCGGATCGCCGCCGTGTTCGGCCCGGACGCGCTGCTGGCCGACGGGTCGCTCAATCGGGCGTGGCTCGCCGAGCGTGTGTTCGGCCGTGACGCCGCTCCCGGCGCACGCGAACGGTTGGACGACATCGAGCATCCTCTGATATATGCCGAAGCCGCACGGCTGGAGCGACGGAATCCCGGCGCGAAGGTCATCGTCCATGACGTGCCGCTGCTCACAGAGGTGATCCGGTCGATTCCGTTCCAATTCGATCACATCGTCACGGTGGAGGCGCCGGAACAGATGCGCATCAGGCGCATGGTCGCGACGCGTGGCATGACCGAACGGCAGGCCGCAGACCGTATCCGCAGCCAATCGAGCACAGCCGAGCGCCGGGAGCTTGCCGACATCGTCATCGATTCCACCCGCCCGATCCCCGACATGCTGGCGCAGGTCGATGGGCTGTATCGCCGGTGGGAGGCTCACTGAATCATTCGCCCGTGAAAAGGTGTGAGCCCGGCAGCGCCGCAAAACGCACATGAAACCCGCCCAATCACTGTATTTCCAAGGCATGCATGTTTTGTGCGATTGTGCTGTCTTGTGCGTTATCCTCGCACTTTTCTTATTGAGAACCGTTCGCTGAGCGGATGGCGGTAAGCTGGAAGCCATGGGATTCAACATCGAGCGCGCCGACAAGCCATTCGTCGTCAAATCACCGTACAAGCCGTCCGGCGACCAGCCGCAGGCCATTGAGGAGCTGGCCACCCGCATCGAGAACGGCGAGAACGACGTGGTGCTCATGGGAGCCACCGGTACGGGCAAGACCGCGACGACCGCATGGCTCATCGAACGGCTGCAGCGGCCGACGCTCATCATCGAGCCGAACAAGACACTCGCCGCGCAGCTATGCGCCGAATTCCGCGAACTCATGCCCGACAACGCGGTCAGCTACTTCGTCAGCTACTACGACTACTACCAGCCCGAGGCGTATATACCGCAGACCGACACGTACATCGAGAAGGACTCCAACATCAACGACGATGTGGAGCGGTTGCGCCATCAGGCCACCGCGAACCTGCTCACGCGGCGTGACTGCGTGGTCGTCGCCACCGTTTCGTGCATCTACGGCCTCGGTACGCCGGAGGAGTACGCCGGCCGCATGCTGTTCCTCCAGGAAGGCCAGCAGATTGACCGCGATCAGCTGCTTCGCAAGTTCGTCGGCATGCAGTACAAGCGCAACGACATCGCGTTCACGCGCGGCACGTTCCGCGTGCGTGGCGACACCGTCGAGATCATACCGGTATATGAGGAGCTGGCTATCCGCATCGAGTTCTTCGGCGACGAGATCGACCGCATCTCCACGTTGCATCCGCTCACCGGTGACGTGATCGACCACGAGACCTCCGTGCACATCTTCCCCGCCTCGCATTACGTCGCCGGCCCCGAGCGCATGGAGCATGCGTTGAAGACCATCAAGGAGGAGCTGGACCAGCGCGTGGCCGAACTCAAGAAGCAGGGCAAGGAGCTGGAGGCGCAGCGCCTGACCATGCGCACCACATATGACCTGGAGATGCTGACGCAGGTCGGCGTGTGCTCAGGCGTGGAGAACTATTCGCGGCATTTCGACAACCGCGCACCCGGCACGCCGCCGCACACGCTGCTCGACTTCTTCCCGGATGACTTCCTGTTGGTCATCGACGAGTCGCATGTCACCGTGCCGCAGATCGGCGCGATGTACGAGGGAGACGCGTCCCGCAAGCGCACGCTGGTCGAACATGGGTTCCGTCTGCCGTCCGCGATGGACAACCGCCCGCTCAAATGGCCGGAGTTCCTGGACCGCGTCGGGCAGACCGTATACCTGTCGGCGACGCCCGGCGACTATGAGCTCGGTCTGTCGGACGGCGTGGTCGAGCAGATCATCCGACCGACCGGTCTGGTCGACCCGAAGATCGACGTGCGCCCGACCAAGGGGCAGATCGACGACCTGCTCGCCGAGATCAAGGACCGTGTCGACAAAAACGAGCGCACGCTGGTGACGACACTGACCAAGAAGATGGCCGAGGATCTGACCGACTACCTGCTGGAACGCGGCATCAAGGTCGAATACCTGCATTCCGACGTCGACACGCTGCGGCGCGTCGAACTGCTGCGCGAACTGCGCGAAGGCAAGATCGACGTCATCGTAGGCATCAACCTGCTGCGAGAGGGACTGGACCTGCCCGAGGTATCGTTGGTGGCTATCCTCGACGCCGACAAGGAGGGGTTCCTGCGCTCGTACCGCTCGCTGATCCAGACCATCGGTCGCGCGGCCCGCAACGTATCGGGCACGGTCATCATGTACGCCGACGAGACTACCGACGCGATGCGCAAGGCCATCGACGAGACCGACCGTCGCCGTGTGCGGCAGATCGCCTACAACAAGGAGCACGGCATCGACCCGAAGCCGCTCATCAAGAAGATCAGCGACGTCAACGACATGCTCGCCAAGGAGGACGTGGACACGGCCACGCTGCTCGAAGGCGGCTACCGCAACGCGGGCAAGGCCGGCAACACCCATCTGGGTGTGCCCTCCCTCGACGCCGCGGAGGCCGACAAGCGACATGAGGAGATACTCAAGGCGGGGCTTCCCGCGCAGGATCTCGTCGACCTTATCCGTCAGCTGAGCGAGCAGATGCACACCGCCGCCGAACAGCTCCAGTTCGAGCTCGCAGCACGCCTGCGCGACGAGATCCGCGACCTCAAGAAGGAACTGCGCCAGATGACGGAAGCGAACAAGTGAGCATTTCGTGACAGAGAGCGTCACAGCCCTTTCCTATGCTGGTATACATGTCTGAAACCCCTGTCGCTTTTATGATCGCCACCTTTGCGGTGCTGATCGCGTTTTTCGTTGTGGATCTGTTCGTCATCGGCCGCAAGCCGCATGTGCCCAGCACCAAGGAGTGCGTGCAGCACATCGCCTTTTTCGTGGTCATGGCGCTGATTTTCGGCGGACTGGTATGGTGCTTTTCCGGTTCGAAGCCCGCGATCGAATTCTATTCGGGATGGCTCACCGAGTACTCGCTGAGCATCGACAACCTGTTCGTCTTCGTCATCATCATGTCGAACTTCGCCGTGCCGAAAGTGCTTCAGAAGTACGTGCTGTCCGTCGGCATCACCGTCGCGCTGATTCTGCGCGGCTGCTTCATCCTGGTCGGCGCGGCCATTGTTCAGCGGTTCACGTGGGTGTTCTTCCTGTTCGGCGCCTTCCTGATCTATACGGCGATCAAGCTGGTCGTCGGAGGCGATGATGATGAGGAATACCATGAGAACGGCCTGATCCGCATGCTGCGCAAGGTGATTCGCATCACCGACGATTATGACGGCGAGAAGCTGCGCACCGAGAAGGACGGCAAGTCGTACTGGACTCCGATGCTGATCGTGTTCCTGACCATCGGCACGACGGACGTCATGTTCGCGTTTGATTCCATTCCCGCGATCTTCGGCCTGACGAAGGATCCGTTCATCGTCTTCACGTCGAACGTGTTCGCTCTGCTGGGCCTGCAGCAGCTGTACTTCCTGCTGGGCGCACTGCTCGACAAGCTCGTCTACCTGCCGGTCGGGCTCGCGTTCGTGCTCGGCTTCATCGGCATCAAGCTGGTGATGGAGGCGTTGAGCGGCAATACGCTGCCGTTCATCAATGGCGGTCACCCGGTCTCTTGGGTGCCCGAGGTACCGACGTGGGTGTCGCTTGTCGTGATCGTCGTCGCCATCGGATCGTCGGCCATCGCGAGCGTCATGAAGATGAAGTCGGTCGAGGCCGCGAAGAGCGAAGCCTGAGCCGCCCAAAAGATGTGAGCGCTCACAACACGCCCGTGAAAACAGTGGCTCACGTCGCCCAAACCTAGTACACTTGCCTGTGGCAGTGGAAGTCGCAAGACTTCTTCCTAGAAGAAATCACATAAGAATAGGTAGGCATTCATGCGTAAAGCCAAGATCGTAGACACCATCGGTCCTTCCACCGAGTCTCCCGAAGGCATCACCAAGCTGGTTGAGGCCGGTATGGACGTGGCCCGTCTGAACCGTTCCCACGGCACTCCGGAGGATCACCTCAAGGTCTACAACAACGTGCGCGCGGCCTCCAAGGCGACCGGTCGTAACGTCGCCGCCATGGTCGATCTCCAGGGCCCGAAGATCCGCTGCGGCTGGTTCAAGAAGAACGCCGAGGGCGAGGACAAGGTCCAGCTTGAGGAAGGCCAGGAGTTCATCATCACCACCGACGATGTCGAAGGCGACGAGCACATCACCTCCACCACCTTCAAGGGCCTGCCCGGCGACTGCCACCCCGGCGACCCGATCCTGATCGACGACGGCAAGGTCCGTCTGGAGGTCACCAAGGTCGAGGGCAACAACGTGCACACCAAGGTCGTCGTTGCCGGCCCGGTCTCCTCCCACAAGGGCATCAACCTGCCCGGCGTGGCCGTGAGCCTGCCCGCCCTGACCGAGAAGGATGAGGCCGATCTGCGTTGGGCCATCCGCACCGGCGCCGACATCATCGCCATGTCCTTCGTGCGTTTCGCCACCGACATCGACCGCGCCCACGAGATCATGGACGAGGAAGGCCGTCGTATCCCGATCGTCGCCAAGATCGAGAAGCCGCAGGCTCTGGAGAACCTTGAGGACATCGTCAAGACGTTCGACGGCGTCATGGCCGCCCGTGGCGACATGGCCGTCGAGTGCCCGCTGGAAGAGGTTCCGCTGGCCACCAAGCGCATCATCGAGCTGGCTCGTCAGTACGCCAAGCCCGTCATCGTCGCCACTGAGGTCCTGGGCTCCATGGTCCACTCCCCGGTTCCGTCCCGTGCAGAGGCTTCCGACTGCGCAAACGCCGTGCTTGACGGCGCCGACGCCACGATGACCTCCAACGAGACCGCCGTCGGCGAGTACCCGACCGAGACCGTCGCCACGATGAGCCGCATCTCCGGCTTCGCCACCGAGCACGGCTTCGACCGCATCCCCGAGCTGAAGAACCTCGACATGTCCTCCACCGGCGCCGTTTCCTCCGCCGCCGTCGACCTGGCCGAGAAGCTCAACGCCAAGGCCATCGTCGCCTACACCCAGACCGGCAACACCGTGCACCGTGTGTCCCGCGAGCGTCCGGCCGCCCCGATCTACGGCCTGACCACCAACGAGCACACCTACCACTGGCTGGCCCTCTCCTGGGGCACCGAGGCCTTCCTGCTCGATGAGGACTACCACGACAAGACCCGCAAGGATCTCATGGCCTTCACCGACAAGGTCCTCAAGAACGCCGGCAAGGTCTCCGACGGCGACAAGATCGTCGTGCTGAGCTCCGCTCAGGGCGAGCACGCCGCTGGCAGCACCGACACCATCTACGTGCACACCGTCGGTGCCAACGACTGATTTCAGCCGATAGCAGATTCGGCTTCCGCTACGTGACGACGGAAGCCGAATACTCATGCGTGAGCCCCCGCTCCGAAACGAGCGGGGGCTCACGCGCTTTCGCCAGGGAACCGCATCGGCTCAAGGACGATGCGGAAGGTCGTCGCGCGGGTGCGGGGCAGATGCGCGACTGTCTCGTGCGGAAGGCGAACCGCACAATCTCACATGCCGATGTGCTCCAGCAGTCCCTCATGCAGGCGAAGGATCGCGATAATCGTCTTCGCATCAACGATGGTGCCGTTGGTCACCATCTCCATGGCCTCCTGTTGCGTGTACAGGCGTACCGCGGGACGTGGCGTCTCCGGGCCGATCGCGGAACGGTCCACCTCCTTGAGTCCCGTCGCCAGATACAGCGCGGTGTACTGCGAGGAGAAGCTGGGCGTGTTGATGAAGCGCGTGAACTGGGTGAGCTTCGAAGCCTCGTAGCCGACCTCCTCACGCAGCTTGCGGCTTGCAACGTCCAGATACTGCTCGCTTGGCGCGTTGGCATGGCCTGCCGGAATCTCCAACGTCCAGCGATGGGTCGGGATGCGGTACTGCTCGACGAACGGAATCTTCCCGTCAGCGGTCACCGCAAGGACGCCGACGGTGTCCCCGTTGTTCTCATGCAGGATGAACCGTTCGAACTGGCCGACCTGCGCCGAACTGAACGCGACCCTGTCCACGTTGAAATAATGGGTCTCGACGATTTGCTTGCGGGACTCCTCCTTGACCGGTGTCGGACGCCACGGATCGAAGGGTCTGTAAGTGTCACTGTCCATGCTCATAAGCCTCACCTTTGATAGTTCTCTTATGTGTTTCCATTGTAGGTCCGCGCTGGTGAGTTGCGGGGATATTCGGCGCGGCGTTGATGCTACCGGCGTAAATCGCGTGTCGGGGCGTATGGCGTCCACGGAACCGGCGTGACTCGCTGGAATGATGCGCGGCACGCCTGCAATGGACGAATGACGTAGCGATATGCTAAACTATCGCGAGTGCCAGAAACGCCCTCGTATCCCAATTGGTAGAGGAAGCAGCCTCAAAATCTGCGCAGTGTGGGTTCGAGTCCCACCGAGGGCACGTTGCATTATCGGGTGAGCCACAGTGTCGCATCGCCGAATCTCTATGTTATCGTTATACATGAAGTTTTGTCGATGAATCACTGTGTCGTGGAAAAGAGGTTGTGAGTATGGTGGCAAGAAAGAAGACCTCAACGCAAGAGCAAGAGGGTCAGGTAGAGGAGGTGCTTTCCGCCGACGAGCTGAAGGCAGTCTCCGAAGGCGAGCCCGTCGAGAGCGCCGTGCACAAGAAGCGCACGGTCGTTGTCGCCGAGGACGAGTCGGTGAACCGCATGGATCTGGTGGCCATGCTGGAGGATAACGGGTATGAGGTCGTCGGCGAGGCGGCCAATGGTGAGGAGGCCGTCGATTTGACGCGCAAGTTCCGCCCGGATATCGTGTGCATGGACGTGAAGATGCCCCGTATGGACGGCATCGCCGCCGCCGGCGTCATCTGCGACGAGAACATCGCTCCCGTGGTGATGCTCACCGCGTTCTCGCAACCCGACCTGGTCCGTCAGGCGACCGGTGCAGGTGCCATGGCCTACGTCACCAAGCCGTATGAGGAATCCAAGCTGCTGCCCGCCCTGGAAGTCGCGATGGGCCGTTTCTCCGAGATCAACGACCTGCTCGACAACGTCGAGACCAGCGAGAACAAGCTCAAGGAGACCGAAGAACAGCTCAAGAAGGCCGAGGAGAAACTCAAGAAGGCCGAAGACACGCTGGAGGAGCGCAAGCTCGTCGACCGCGCCAAGGGCCTGCTCATGGACAAGGCGGACTTCTCCGAGCAGGGAGCCTTCCGCTGGATCCAGAAGACCTCGATGGATCAGCGCATCCCGAAGAAGCGTCTGGCCATGGCGATCATCGCCAAGTATGGCGATCCCAAGCCGTCGGAAGTAGGGGAATGAGCGAATCGCGCGACGACGCCCAGACGAAAACGCGTGGAACGTTGCTGGTGGTCGATGGCCACTCGCTTGCGTTCCGCGCGTTTTTCGCTTTACCGGCGGAAAATTTCAGTACTCAGGCCGGACAGGCCACGAACGCGGTATGGGGTTTCGCCACGATGCTGTCCCAGGTGCTGGACAGCGAGAAGCCCGACCATCTCGCGGTCGCGTTCGACATGAAGGGCGGCACCTTCCGCAACGAGATGCTGCCGCAATACAAGGGCACCCGCGAAGCGGCGCCGGAGGACCTGCTCACCCAGCTGCCGCTCATCCAGAAGATGCTCACGGCGCTGGGCGTCACCTACGTCGAAAAGCAGGGGTATGAGGGCGACGACATCATCGCCACGCTCGCCGCGATGGGGGAGCGGTCCGGATACGACACGCTGGTGCTGTCCGGCGACCGCGACGCCTTCCAGCTGATCGACGAGCGCGTCACCGTGCTGTATCCCGGGCATCACTTCAAGGACCTCAAGCACATGACGCCGCAGGCGGTGGAGGACAAGTACCATGTCGGTCCCGCGCAATACCCGGATCTTGCGGCGTTGCGCGGCGAGACTGCCGACAACATCCCCGGCGTGCCCGGCGTCGGCGACGGGTTCGCGGCGAAGTGGATCAACCAGTACGGCGGACTTGAGGGTATCATCGAGCACGCCGACGAGATAGGCGGCAAGAAGGGCGAGTCGCTGCGCGAGAACATCGAGCAGGTCAAGCTCAACCGCAAGGTCAACGCTCTGCGGCGCGACGTCGACCTCGGTATCGGCATCGAGGACCTGACATTCGGCGAGGTGGACGCCGACGCGCTTTCGGAACTGTTCACCAGCCTCGAATTCGGCCCGCGCACCCGCAGCAAGGTGCTCAAGTCGTTCAACGCCGGCAAGCAGGCCGGCGACGCAGCTGACAAGCACGCAGACGACGAGAACACCTCCGACGACCTGAGGATTCCCGAGGCCGTGACCATCGCGGATGAGGCGGCGTTGGCGGCATGGATCGACTCCGCACGAGACGGTCTCGGCTCGCCTGCCGACAATTCGGATGATGAGCCGCGCAACCGGGCGCACTGCGCCGACGTCATGGCATCGACCTGCGCGCTGTATGCCGAAGGCTCATCCAAACCCGGGAACCCGGGATGCAGCGTGCTGATGCTGGAGGTCGGCGGCAAGGCGGTCGTGCTGGAAGCCGGCGTGATCGCCGGCGTCCGTCCCGCGTTGCAGCGGTTCCTTGACGGGCACGCCGACCGGATAGTCGTGCACGGGTACAAGGAGCAGTCGCACATCCTCGCGTCGCTCGGACTGGACCTCGCCGAGCCGTGGTTCGATACGAAACTCGCCGGATACCTGGTCCAGCCGGACTATCATGCCGATTCGCTGGAACAGGCGGCATCCCATTTCCTGCAGCTGCAATTGGACAATGCCGATGACGTCGCGCAGGGGCAGCTGGACTTGAGCGGCGACGTCGATCCGGCCGACCAGCGCAAGGATCTGCTTCATATGGCCATGGTTCGCGCCCTCGCCGACATGCTGGCCGCGAAGATCGACGAACGCGAGCAGTTCAGGCTGCTGCAGTCCATCGAGCTGCCGGTGTCCCACGTGCTGTTCGGCATGGAGCAGGTCGGTGCCAGCGTGGACTTCATGCGCCTGACCGAGATGCGCGACCGGTTCGCCGTCGACGCTCGCAACGCGCAGGAGACCGCCTGGCAGTTCGCCGGGAGCCGCGTCAACCTGCAAAGCCCCAAGCAGTTGCAGGCCGTGCTGTTCGACGACATGGGCCTCAAGCCGACCAAGAAAACAAAATCGGGTTCGTACACGACCAATGCGTCCGCGCTGCAGGATCTCGCGGTCCGATCCGTCGGCAACGAGCGCGCCAACGGATTCCTGACCGCGCTGCTGCGCCATCGCGAGACGAACAAGCTCAAGCAGATCGTCCAAAGCCTGATCGATGCGGTGAACCCTGATGACGGGAGAATCCACACCACGTTCGAGCAGACCGTGGCCGCCACCGGACGGCTCAGTTCCGTCGACCCGAACCTGCAGAACATCCCCAACCGCAATGCCGAGGGCCGCGAGATTCGCTCCGCGTTCGTGCCCGGAGAGGGCTACGAGTCGCTGTTGAGCTCCGACTACTCGCAGGTCGAGCTGCGCATCATGGCCGACCTGTCGGGCGATGACGCGCTGATCGAGGCGTTCCGCTCCGGAGCTGACTTCCACAAGTACGTGGCGAGCCTCGTGTACGGCATCCCCGTTGACGACATCACCCCCGACCAGCGCACCCACGTAAAGGCGATGAGCTACGGGCTGGCGTACGGATTGAGCACCTACGGTCTCGCCCAGCAGCTCAAAATCAGCCCCGGCGAGGCTGACCGGCTGAAATCGCAGTATTTCGCGACGTTCGGCAAGGTCCACGAGTATCTGGAATCCCTGGTCGCCGGCGCCCGCGAGAAGGGCTACACCGAGACGATGTTCGGCAGGCGTCGGTACTTCCCCGGACTGCAGTCGCCGAACCGCAACATACGCGACGCCGCCGAGCGGGGAGCACTCAACGCGCCCATCCAGGGCTCGGCCGCAGACATCATGAAGATCGCCATGATCCACGCGTCCGACGCGCTCGCCAAGGCCAAGGTCCATAGCCGTATCATCCTGCAGATCCACGACGAACTCGTGGTGGAGATAGCCCCCGGCGAAGTCGAGCAGGTGACGGGCCTGGTGCGCGACGCCATGGAGCACGCGGTCGATCTCGCCGTGCCGTTGGACGTGTCCACTGGCATCGGCTCCGACTGGCAGCTCGCCGCCCACTGACGGCGACGGCACGGCGGCGAGAACAACGACGGCAAGAAAAGAAAAGAGGACAAGCCATGACCACGCTTCGACAGGTCGTCAACGTAGTGGAAACCCTGTATCCGCTGCGCTATGCGGAATCCTGGGACGCGCCCGGCCTGATCGTCGGCGAGCCCGGTGCCGACGTCGGACTGGTCGCATTCGCCGCGGACCCCACCATGGCGGTGATCGACGAGGCCATCGAACGCGGCGCCGACCTGCTGATATGCCATCACCCGCTGCTGTTCCGTTCCGTGCACGCCGTCTCCGGACAGGACGTGCACGGCGCCATCGTCGGCAAACTGTACAGCCATCACTGTGCTCTGTGGGTGGGTCACACCAACGCCGATGCCGCGTGGCGCGGTGTAGGGCAGGCTGCGGCCGACGCGTTCGGCTTGGTTGATCAGCGGCCTCTGGTGCCCATCGACGACCCGGGGTCTGCGCACGCCGTGGGCCTGGGTCGTGTCGGCCTGCTGGAGGAGCCGATGACCTTGGAGCGTTTCGCGCATCGCGTGGCGCAGACGCTGCCGGCCACGAATCTTGGTGTTCAGGTCGCCGGCGACCTCCAGTCGCTCGTGCGGCGCGTCGCGGTGCTGCCGGGATCGGGGGACTCGCTGTTCGACGAGGTGCGGGCCAGCGGAGCCGATGTGTATGTGACCAGCGACCTGCGCCATCATCCGGCGACTGACGCCTTGGAACAGGCGCGGTACGAGGCGTCGCTGCTCTCGCGCGGACTGGCCGCCCCCTCGGCCGGAAATACGGGAACGGCAGGGAGCGCCGTCGCCCGTCCGGCGCTGATCAACACGCCGCACTCCGCCATCGAGTCGCTGTGGTTCCGATACGCCCCGGACGACATCGCCGCGGCGGTCGGGCGGGCGACGGGGGAGACCATACGCACCACCCATATCACGATGAACACCGATCCGTGGACGCTGAACATCCCCTGCCGGAGCTAGCCGGCTGCCGCTGCACATCGCTGACAACTTCTTTCGAAAAAGGACCATTCATCATGCCTGACCGTTCAACCGCTGACACCGCTGGCACTGCCGAAACCGCGGGTACCGCCGCCGCAAGCGACATCACCCGGCAGGTCGACGCGCTGCTCGACCGCTCCACCGACGGCATCGTCATGGACAGCCGGGATCGCAGGGCCGTCGTGCTGTCACGACAGACCGTGTACCAAGGGGCGGTGTTCGACGTGGAGGACATGCGCATCGCGCTGCCGGCCGGTGGCGGGGACTGCGTCACCGTGCGTCGCCAGGTGTGCCGTCACGCGCCATGCGTCGTCATGCTCGTCCATGACGAGGCCCGGGACCTGTACCTGCTGGAGCGCGAGTACCGCGTAGGCTCCGACCTGTTCGCCTACGGTCTGCCGGCGGGACTGATGGACGACGGAGAGGACGTGGAGCAGGCGGCGCTGCGCGAGCTCGCCGAGGAGACCGGCGTGGTGCCGGTCGGAGAGGACGGCGTCATATTCGACCATGTGGGGGCGTTCTACTCGTCGGAAGGCATGAGCGACGAGCTCGCCAACATCATGGTCATGCACCTGCGACGCTGGGAAAGCCGACCGCGCCGGTTCGATCCCGACGAACACGTGGAATCTGCGTGGGTGACCTGGCGCCAACTTGCCGGAGTGCCGGTCACCGCGTCGAACTCCGTCATTGCCATACAGCATGAGACGATTCAGCGAATCCTGAAAAAATAATAAGTATTCATGGTAAAACAAACATAGTCTGCTGAGAATTTTTCTTTATATCGGTTTGAAGTTAACTATGTTCACGTTGGCGTGCGATAATATGACCATGCAGCAAATACGACCCGGCTCCATGTACCCGTTGGGTGCGAACTACGACGGTTCTGGCGTGAATTTCGCCTTGTTCTCGCAGGTGGCGGACAAGGTCGAGTTATGTCTGTTCGACGAGGACGACAAAGAGACGCGCATCGAGATGACCGAGCAGAACTCGTACGTCTGGCATAACTATATTTCCGGAATCCAACCCGGGCAACGCTACGGTTACCGCGTGTACGGCCCGTACGATCCCGCCAAGGGCATGCGGTGCAACCCGAACAAGCTGCTGCTCGACCCCTACGCCAAAGCCATCGAAGGCAACATCGACGGCGACGAAAGCCTGTTCTCCTACCGTTTCGCCGACCCGGACGGCCCAATGAACGACCTCGACTCAGCCGATCACACCATGAAGTCCGCAGTCGTCAACCCCTATTTTGACTGGGGCAACGACCAGCATCCGAACACGCCATACCATGATTCGGTCATCTACGAAGCCCACGTGCGCGGCATGACCAACCTCAACAAGGACGTGCCGCCGCAGATTCGCGGAACCTACGCCGGCCTCGCACACCCCTCGGTGATCGAATACCTGAAAAAGCTCGGCATCACCGCACTGGAGCTCATGCCCATCCACCAGTTCGTCAACGACTCGTTCCTGCAGGAAAAGGGACTGAGCAACTACTGGGGATACAACACCATCGGGTTCTTCGCGCCGCACAACGCCTACGCATGCTCAGGCCAGCGCGGCGAGCAGGTCAACGAGTTCAAGGCGATGGTCAAGGCATACCACCGCGCTGGCATCGAGATCATCCTCGACGTGGTTTACAACCACACCGCCGAAGGCAACGACATGGGCCCGACCCTGAGCTTCAGGGGCATCGACAACCAGTCGTACTATCGTCTGGTAGATGGCGATCCGCGGCATTACTTCGACACCACCGGCACCGGCAACTCGCTGCTCATGCGCTCTCCCCACGCGCTGCAGCTCATCACCGACTCGCTGCGTTATTGGGTCACCGAAATGCACGTCGACGGCTTCCGCTTTGATCTGGCCGCCACGCTGGCACGCCAGTTCCAGGAGGTCGACAAGCTGTCCGCATTCTTCGACATCGTCGAACAGGATCCGGTCATCTCACGTGTCAAACTCATCGCCGAACCGTGGGATCTCGGCTCCGGCGGCTACCAGGTGGGCGGGTTCCCGTCGAGCTGGTCCGAATGGAACGGCCGTTACCGCGACTGCGTGCGCGACTTCTGGCGCTCGCAGCCGTCCACGCTTCCCGAGTTCGCCAGCCGTCTGCTCGGCAGCTCCGACCTGTATCAGGTCAACGGCCGCAGGCCGGTCGCTTCGGTGAACTTCATCACCGCGCACGACGGCTTCACCATGAACGATCTGGTCACGTACAACAACAAGCACAACATGGCCAACGGCGAAGACAACCGCGACGGCGAAAGCAACAATCGTTCATGGAACTGCGGCGTGGAAGGCCCCACAACCATTAGCGATGTCAACAACCTGCGCCAGCGGCAGCTGCGCAACCTGTTCTCCACGCTGCTGGTCAGCCAGGGCATCCCGATGATCTGCGGCGGCGACGAGGTGGAACGCACCCAGCAGGGCAACAACAATGCCTACTGCCAGGACAACGAGATATCGTGGCGCAGCTGGGACTCCACGCCCGAGCAGGAGGACCTGCTGCAGTTCGTGTCCAAGCTGATCCATCTGCGGCTGGAGCATCCCGTGCTGCACAGGCGCCGCTTCTTCTCCGGGCGTGAGCCGGGCGAGGACGTCTCGACGATCCCGCAGATCGAATGGTTCGACCACACCGGATCAATCATGGACATGGATGACTGGTCGAACACGCACGCGTTCTCGATGATGGTGTTCCTCAACGGCTCGCGCATCCCCGAGACTGACTGGTACGGTTCGCCGATGATCGACAACGATTTCATCCTGATCTTCAACGCGCATTACGAGCCGATCATGTTCACGCTGCCCAGTGAGCGGTATGGCAAGAAGTGGCAGCTGCTCATCGATACATACAACCCCAAGGGGCCGGAGCTGAGCTATGAGGCGGGATTCGCCATCACCGCCCAGGCGCGCAGCTTCCTGCTGCTCAAGAGTTCTGATTGCCCGGCGGTACGTCGCGAGGACAGCTGAGATCTCGTGGCAGGTGCTTCGCACCTGCGCACTGTGTGCGCTACGCTAGGCAGGCGCCGACCGGTGACTTGCGTGTTACCGGTCGTTCGACAGGCGGGATTGCAGTTCCGCGACCTGCTCGTTGGTGCCGGAGCCGTCCGCGTCTCGGGCTGGATTGCCGGGGCCGGCACCGGTGCTGTCACCAGTGCCGGTCTGCAGCATCATCAGCTGATCCTGCAGACGATCGGCCTCGATTGCGGCGATTTGCCTTGAGAAGACGATGAACCATCCCAGAAACAGCAGTCCGGCGAGCGCTTCGAGATTGGTGAGCGTTTCCTGGCCCATCAGCATCCTGATGCCGATGGCAGAGCAGATCAGAATCGCCAAGGCGGAAATCACCGACATCACCTTCGGTATCCGCGGGGCGAGCCACGGCAGGGAGAGCATCAACACGCCCATGATGACCGTCAGTCCCTTGGCGCACACGTTGTGCATGATCGGGTGCGGCGTATAGCGGAACGCGCCGATGCCTATGAACATGAGCCCGGATATGGTCAGCAGCAGCGACAGGATGGCGATACGCAACGTGAAATGCGCGATGTCGCGGTCATCGGCGGCGGTGCCGGTGCTTTTGTTCATCTGATGGCGTGCTCGCTGTATGCGTTCGGTGGTGATCAGCTCCGAGATGGCGAAGTAGCTGACGATGATGATGCACGTTCCGGCGAGCATCAGCGTCGAGTTGAACATGCGGGCCGCGAACGTGGTGCGGTCGCCGAGCTGCGAGAAATTGTTGTGGTACCAGTACGGGTCGTCGGTGGTCAGGCCGGCGGTGCACACGCCGGAAATCACGAAGAACGGCAGCAGCGAGGCCAACGTCTTCGCGTTCATCATCTCCGCCTGCACGAACGTCATATAACCGACGACGCCCGCGAAGCCGGCGCAGATGGGGGTGAGGTATCCGCTGAACGTCGCCGACCCCATCATGCCGTTGATTGCGCCGAGTAGGGCGAATGACGAGAGAAACACGGTCGCCGCGTACACGATCGACAATGCGAGGATCTCGAACACGCGACGAATCGGGGCGAACCATCCGCGCTGCAGGTTGAGCGAATGGGAGTGGCTGGCGTAACCGACGCAGAATGACAGGGCGGCGCAACCGGCCAGAATGCCCGCGCACACCATGAAACGTCGTTGGGTGATCTGCCAGATCGCCGGGGCGAACTGCATGTACAGCGACATCATTATCGCGCCGACCATCGCGCAGATCAGGAATGAGATCAGACCAAGGGTCTCCGCTCGCTGATGACGTCCCATGACACCCCTTTCGCCGTCCGGATATCCATTGTACTCGTGCGGTTTCGCGGCTGTGTTGCGTTGGTGGCCGGGGAGGGGGCGGTGCGGGACGAGATTGTGACGCGACGGTACGGGGTTATGACGGGGCGGCGTGGGACGATGACCGGCATGCGGCGTGGTGCCTGTTCATGCGTTGGATGTGTCGTCCGGATTTGCGTTCCTAAGTGCGCGCCGAAACGACGACCGTGCGCACATAGGTACGCAAACATGGCCATTTGCGTACCTATGTTCGCGCACTCGTCGTTTCGGCGCGCACTTAGGAACGCAATGGGAGGGGGCCTACATTGCACCGATTATTTGGACCATCGGCGGGGTGGAAGATGCGGGTCGAGTCCAATGGCCCCGGATTCGGTTGCCAAGGCCTACGGAACCCGGTGATAATTGAAGACGGGCTCAGTCTCGGCCTATGGTATACTCAACATTTGTGCTTTGCCTTGGGCTGGGCACATCGGGCTGTAGCGCAGTTTGGTAGCGCGCCTGCTTTGGGAGCAGGATGTCGCAGGTTCAAATCCTGTCAGCCCGACCGGCAGCCCTACTCCCGCTTGGGGAGTGGGAGTAGAGCTTGAAATCGTGTTGACGGACGTTGTCGCTGCAGTGGCCTTCGGTGCGGTGGCGGAGGCCGCCTACATCGTCTAAGGAGCATCATGCGGATATCGGCACCGTGATCACGCTCGGGTCCGGGTTCGTGGCGTTGATCGTGCCCGCGTTCGTTCGGGTATTCAAGAAGTATATTCCCCAGCGGATACGTCGGATCCGTGTTCCTCGCCGCATCCATCCGGTTCGGCGTCATCGCCATCGCCGCCACCGGCGGATTCGACGGTACTTATATATGGGGCATCGTGCTCGCGGGCGTAGTGGGCGTCGCTCAGACCGTGTACGCACTCGTCAACCAAGCCTTTGACGGAAGACTGTCTAAAGCGTAGAACAGTGCCGGGTAAGGCCCGAAATCCTGCGCACTTTGTGATTTGAGTTTCCTGGAAGAGGATATGGCCCGTGCCGGGTACGATTTTCAGTCGCTAACACTAGAAAACCGCGATTGGAAAGAGGCAGAGGCCATGTCCAAGGAAATCATACAGTTCGATGACGCCATGTTCGAGACAAAGCTCGACGCCATGGTGCGTGACAAGGTAGAACAAATAGTCAACGCGATGCCCGACGCTTCAGGCCGACGAGATCGCCAACGCCGCGAGATACGAACGAACCGGCGAACGCAAGGCGTACCGTGCCGGCCACTACGAACGCAGCCTGACCGCCAAGGCCGGCAGGCCGGAGCCGAAGGTGCCCAAGCTCAAAGGTGCCCTGTTCGAGTCGGCGGTGGTCGAACGCTGCCGGCGGCGCGAGTCCGGCGTCGGGGAGGCGCGGAAACCGCACTGCATGAAGAACAGCCGCGCGGTGATGCTGGCATGGACGGTGAGCCGATCGATGCCGGCTGCGTCGGCGAACCGCTCGACTTGTCCGAGCAATAGCGAGGCCACGCCCTGCCGGGAGCATGAGGAATCCACGAACAGCATGTCGATATACCCGGCTTTGTCGACGTCAATGAACCCGACCGGAACGTTCTAGGTTTCGGAAGATTCCCGTATGGGGTCTTCGAGCGGATATTTCGCGGTTTCGGCGACCCATGTGTGCACCGTTATCCGGCGTTCGTTCCATTGCCCAGGTGTGCCGGTATGCCCGGCCCATGCGCGAATCTGTTCGCTGTTGTAATCCCGGGAGGCGATGCCGGTCGCGGGCCGACGGAACACCGCCATCGTGGCCTCCGCGGCATCGGGCCGATACCTGCGAATCATGAAACGCATACCTGAAAGTGTAAGGGAAATCAGGCATACGGCGCGGAGAACGATGTCGTCGCAATCCCTCGCAGTCTGTGAGCCAACTCGTGAGCCAACCGACCAACACGACATTCAGGTCACGATAATTCTGATGCGCCCGGTCGCATCTCACTGCCACATCACATTGTCGAGATCCGCACCGAATCTTGTCGCGTTGGCTTCAATCAACCAACCAGTTCTGGCGCAAACGCGATTCAATGGTTCTCCTGCTTGCCGCGCAGGAACACGATCGGGATGATGATCAGCGGCGCCGCGCATGCGCCCATGGCCAGTGAATAACCGCTGGTGAGCCACTGGCCGGTCTGCATGCTGACGCCCAAATCCTTGGTGATGGGCGGCAGAGCCGTGGTGAGCGCCGTGGCCATGACGGTGGTGGCGATGCACGAGAGCATGATGTTGATGAAGATCAACGTGCGACGGTGGTTGCTAAGAGGTGCTGTTCGGTGGTGGTTGTTGTGACGTGTGTAGTGGTGTTTGGCATGATTCCGTTTCGATTTTTGGCTCTCTGCGGAGGCTCAAGTTCCAACTAAAGGTTTTGCTTATCGAGCTCTTGGTAGTGCTCTTTGATCACGGTGAGGATTTCGGCGAATTGTTCGCGCTGCTGAGCGGTGAGCACTTCGATCAGTTTACCGGTGGCTCCGTTATCGGCCGCACGTCGGTGCATCGCCTCGGCCTTGCCCTCCTCGGTGAGCGCGACCAGATAGGTGCGCCCGTCTTCGGGATGGGGAGTGCGCGCGACCCATCCGCGCGCCTCCATTTTGCCGAGCAATTCGCTCAGCGATGCCGACCGTATACCGAGGATCGCGGCGAGCCGGCGCTGGCTGACCGGCCCGAGACCACTGACGGTCAGCAGGCAGCGCGACTGGCCGCTGCCGTATATCAGCGAATGGTCGCGTCGTGTTTCGCGTTGATGGCTGATACGCGCCGCATCATAGAACAGCTCCGCCAGCGCTTTGTCGTTCATTGTCGTGTTCGTCCGCCTCCATCGTTTTTGCAAGGTACCTAATGAGTAATACAAGGTACCTTGACAAATGAGTTCAGGTTACGGCGCATTCGGGCGAGGCTATTCGTCCTCGCCTAGCGCGGCGGATGGGGGGTGAGCACGCTGGTATAGGGGATGTCGCCGGACAGGACGCCGTCGTAGAAGCGCTGTTTGGCGTCGATGAAGTCGATGGAATCCCGAATCTCCGCGAGCTGCTCGACCAGCCGCGCCCGCTTGTCGGCGAGCATCTGCTTGCGCTCGGGGATGCTCGGCTCGCCTTCAAAGCACAGTTCAGTGTATCGGCGCATTTCTTCGATGCTCAGACCGCAACGGTGTAGGCACAGCAGACCTTTGATCCATGTGATGTTGCGGTCGTCGAAGACGCGGCGGTTGTTGGCATCCCGTTTGAGGTTCGGCACCAGACCGGCGTTGCAGTAGAACTTCAACGTCTCGTAGGCGAGACCGGTCGCTTCGCAGGTCTGCTTCATCGTGTACATGGTGCCCCTCCTTACGTTCTTTTATTATCCGGCAGTGCTTACCGGTAGTTTCTACCGGTGTGTCGTGATTTGACCGGTAGCTACTACCGGAAAATATAGTGGCAGTCATAACACGGCTCCCGTTAGAGGGAACACCAACCCTGACATCAACGAAAGGCAATACCCATGGAGATCATCACCCTGCGCAATGGCGTCGACATGCCCAAGCTCGGCTACGGCGTCTTCCAGATCGCCAAGGACGACACCGCGTGCTGCGTCGCCGACGCCATCGAAACCGGCTACCGCCACATCGACACCGCACAGTCCTACTTCAACGAATCCGAGGTGGGCGACGGCATCAAGGCCAGCGGCATCGACCGAAAGGAGTTGTTCGTCACCACCAAGGTCTGGCTGGAACACTACGGCTACGAGCAGACGCTCAAATCGGTCGAGGTCTCGCTCAGGAAGCTCAAGACCGACTACATCGACCTGCTGCTGCTCCACCAGCCGTTCTCCGACGTGTACGGCTCATGGCACGCGCTCGAGAAGCTCTACAAGGACGGCGTGGTGCGCGCCATCGGCGTGAGCAACTTCTTCCCGTACCGTCTCGCGGACCTCATCGCGTTCAACGAGATCGCGCCGATGGTCAACCAGATCGAGACCAATCCGTTCAACCAGCAGGTTGACGCGCACGCCTACATGGCAGAACACGGTGTGGTGCAGGAGGCGTGGGCGCCGTTCGGCGAAGGCAAGTCCGGCATGTTCACCAATCCGACGCTTGTCGCCATCGGCGAGCGGCACGGCAAGTCACCCGCCCAGGTGATTCTGCGCTGGCTCATGCAGCGCGACATCGTCGCATTGCCGAAGTCGACGCACAAGGAACGCATGGCGCAGAACATCGATATCTTCGACTTCACGCTGACGGACGACGACATGGCGTCGATCGCCGCGCTCGACACCCGCACCAGCCTGTTCTTCGACCACGCCACGCCCGCGGCTGTCGAACGAATGGCCACGCTGGTCAAAGAGCGCGCCGGACGGGAATGACCTGCCGGAGGCGGTGCATATAGCTCTTCGCCGACGGCCTGAAACGTAGCGACGGACAGGCAAGCGGGCATGATGGAAGCGATATTTCGCCGCATCGCGGAAACGCAAACAAACAAGGAGGAGCCATGGCCGTCGAGAACGCCAAGGTACTGATCATCGTGAACAATTGGGGCATCGAGGAAACCGAGCTGACCCGCCCGTTGCGTGACCTCAAGGCCGCAGGAGCCGCAGTGACGCTCGCCGCCGCGACGCTCGACCCGTGCGAAACAGTCAGCCACGACCGGTACGAGGGCGAGACGCTCACCCCGGACGCGCTGCTGTCAGACGTCAACGCCGGTGATTACGACCTGCTGGTGGTGCCCGGCGGCACCTGCAACGTCGACCGCATCCGCGTGAACGAGGACGCCATCGCAATCGCGCAGGAATTCGCCCACGAAGGCAAGCCGATCGCCGCGATCTGCCACGGCGCATGGCTGCTGGTCAATGCCGGACTCATCGCAGGGAAGACCGCCGCCCCCTGCCGCTACATTCGTGCCGATATCGAGAACGCGGGCGGCCATTACGTGGACGAGCAGCTGCACATCGATGACGCCAACGGCTGGCGCCTCATCACTTCCCGCAAGCCCGCCGACCTCGACTACTTCGTCGACGCCATCAAAAAGACCCTGGCCTGACTCATCCGACTCGGGACGGGCGGCGGCGAAGTCGGATGGGCCATCGTTCCAGCCGGCCTCGCCGCGCGGCCAGGCGAGCGACAGCCTAAGCCGCTCAGGCGATGAAACGCAGATATGTGAGATCGTCGAAAGTCGCGCGACCCTGAAACCCCTTGGTCGACCGATACCGGTCAATCAGATCCGGATCTTCGCTGCGAAGCCGCTGCAGCTCGCGTTCCGATTCGTCGAGCGTGGGCCGCAGCAGCGGATAGCCATCAGACGCGAGCACCACCTCATCGCCGGGAGAGACGGGCACAGTGCGGATGGGGTACGTCATGTCGGTGAACCCGTCGAACACGAAGTAGCCGAACGGCCCTCGTTTGTTCGCGAACTGCGATTGCAACCGCAGGAACGGCAGTATCATCGCGCGCGACGGGTCCTTCGGCGCCGCATCGGAAGCCGGTGCGCCGAACGAGCCGGATATCGGGACGTCGGGCGTGCCGTCCTGCATCTCTCGCAGCGCAAGCACCGTGAACGCGCGCAGATCACCGAGCAACACATCGACATCCTTGGTCGTCGGCGTCTGCACGCCATTGACCATGATCTGGCAGTCCCCGAACAGCCACGCCTCATGCCGCCGGGCGCTGTATACCACTGCGTTGACCTGCAGACGTTCCACTGGCTCATCCGCGAACACCCGAATTCCGGCCTCATGCGAGCGGTAGCGGGCCTGGAAACATTCGTCAACCGCCCGCTGCATCTGTCGCATCGATGCATCCGCAGGCATGCCACCGATGACGCCGAGCATCAGATCCTTCGCCACGACGCCGCCACAGATGCCGCACGCTTTTGCTTGTCACCCCATCCACGACGGCCGCGAAGTCATCCGTGACCAGCATCCCGTCCTCGTTGAGCGACTGGTCGTTCCGCTTGCCCCGGCAATACCGCTCTATGATACGCATCATCAGGCCCGTGCGCATTGGGCGAACGCGCGGTAGAGGATGTTCCGCGTCGCGTCGCCGACCGACCCGTCCACCAGTATGATGTGGTGGTTGCCGTCGTCGCGCTCCGTGACATCGCGTTCGCCGGTCGATGCCACGGCCTGGTGCAAGGCGGCCATGTCCGCATCCCATTGCGGTACGGGCGTGCCGAACGAGCACATGTCGAACACGAATGCGCAAGGGGTCGGGTTGAAGGATGACGTCGTGCGCTCGCTGTATCGATATGTGTACGCGCTCGGTGTTCCATACGGTCGGCCTACGCGCATGTAATCGTCGATGGCGCGGTTGACGCAGAAGTCGAATTGCCGGAAGCCTGACGGCAAGTACACGTTGTAGTTGTTCGCCGCACGGTCGAGTTTGTCTCGCCATTGGCCGTCGAACATCTCTCGGCGACTGTCCTCATGAGCGCCGGGGCCGAGCGTGTATGATCCGAGTCGAGACAGGTATTCCGCCTGCACCGAGGCGGCGAGCTCCTGCAACGACCCTGCGCCCAAGCCGCCCGCCGTCGTGGTGCTGGTGCTACTGTCGTCCGGCATCGTGCGGGTCACCGTCGTCGTGCCGTCCTTCAGCGTGACCACGGTGGTGGCGATGCCGGTGTCCCCGTCGCGCGAACTGGTGCGGGACACGACCTTGCCGTCGGCATCGCGCCGCGACGGTGAAGTTGCGGATGCCGATGCGTCGGGCGCCGCGCCGGCACCGCCCTGATGCGAGGTGGCGGCCCATATCGCGATGGCGACCGCCGTGATGATGATGACGGCTCCGATGACGAATTCCATGCTGGTTCCTTTAATGGCGCCGGTGGTGATTGCGGTGCTGGCCGCTGTTGACCATCCTATCGTCGCCAGTGGGCCGCCGCCTGAATAATTCCGAATGGAAACGCGGTCCCGGGCTGCGCTAATCGCCGTTTGAGGTGTGAAATCGGGATTAGTGTGGGCGAAATTGGTGGTATCTACATTTCGAGGGGTTGATCTGATGGATCAGGAACATCTATCTGCATTTCAGGGGGTTGCCCAAACGCGATATCCGAAGTATTAAGCGCTTTTTGCTGCTGGGATTGCACGGTTTTGGGAGCGTTCATACTTGGCTGGCACCCCCTCGAAACGTAGATAGATGTCCGGCGAGACCGAAATCAACCCCTCGAAACGTAGATACGGTTCAATGACGATGTGATTCCGGGCTTTTCGCCCATGACCGGGGGAGAGAAGATGGCGAATCGCGCCGGAAAGGGGTCGTGCCCGAACCGTGATGCCCCGTCATGACTGCAACATGGTGGTGCCGCCGTCCCTGACGAGCAGTGATTGACGGTCAGTGAGCGCGCGTAGGTCGAGCTCCGTGGAATACCGTTCGACGATGAGCCGTGCCGCCTGACCCATCGTGGGATTGCCCAGATGCGGCACCACATGGAAATCCGTCAGACCGAGTCCTTTGTAGTCGCGCAGACCCGGGGCGCGATCCGTGCGGTCCATGATGGAGCAGTAGCCGATGTCCGGCGACATGATGACCGAACCGGCTGATTCGCCGATATACGGGATCCCGTCGGCTATCCGTTCGGCGAGCAGCGCATCCGCGCCGGTCCGCCGCAGTTCCTGCAGCAGAAAGAACGAATTGCCGCCGCCGACATATATGCAGTCGGCGTCCGAGAGGGTGCTCCGCACGTCGGGGGCAGCGGCCGTTGAAACATCCAGTTCAGTGACGCGGAATCCCAGTTGACGCAGTTGGCGGCGGGTCAGCATCGTATGCGCGAACCCCCATGGCTCTACAGCCGCGGCGGTCGTGATGTACGCCAGTCGACCGCCGTGCAGCCCGGGCAGTGCATGCGGGATCATCCCTGTGGCTCCGCGCAGCGTCGATGTGAGCATCATGGTCGCCATCCTGGCCTCCTTTCGTATCGCCCAGTATAGGACCGCGTTCATGAGAGCGCTGACAGATGAAAGATCGAATGCGCGCGGTGGCGTTTGGCGCTCGCCTGGCCCGGTTGCCGGAAATGACGACATGGGCGCGAACGATTCCGCCGATGCGGACGGAAAATGCCATAACTCGAACGAAGACGATACGATTGGACGCATGAGCGAAACGAACAATGACAACCTGTGGCCGGCCCCGACCGCTGACGGCCCGCTGAACGCGACCGTGACCATCCCCGGCAGCAAATCCCTGTCGAATCGGTACCTGATCCTCGCCGTGCTTGGCGCGAAGCCCGTCACGCTTGTCGGGCTGTTGCGCTCGCGCGACACCGAACTGATGATGGGAGCGCTGTCGGCGCTTGGTGTGCGCTGCGACATCGACCCGGAAAACGACACCACGGTCACGGTGACGCCGCCGGAATCCGGCCGATTCAGCGGCAATGTGGGCGTGTACTGCGGGCTCGCCGGCACGGTGATGCGTTTCGTGCCGGGGCTGGCGCTGTTCGCGGACGCCCCGGTGCGGTTCGATGGAGACGATCAGGCATACGCGAGGCCGATGCAGCCGGTTCTCGACGGGCTCGAACAGCTTGGCGCCCGCGTCGAATACCACGGCGAGCACGGCCGGCTGCCGTTCACCATCACGCCACCGCGTCATGATGGTGAACAGGCCGATGACGGTTCCGCTGCCGCCAAGGTGAGCATCGACTCGTCCGGCTCTTCACAGTTCATCTCCGGTCTGCTGCTGATCGGGTCGCGCCTGCCCGGTGGGCTGGAGTTGCGGCATACGGGGGAGAAGACGCCGAGCCTGCCGCATATCCGCATGACCGTCGCTGATGTGAACGGCGCGAGCGGCAATGCGACCGCTGATGAGGAGTCTCGCGTCTGGCGAGTCGGCCATGCCGCGTTGCAGCTGCCGGAACGCGTGGTCGTCGAACCTGACCTGTCGAATGCGGCGCCGTTCCTCGGCGCGGCTTTGATCGCCGGAGGCACGGTGCGCGTGCCGCACTGGCCTGCTGAGACCACCCAGCCCGGTGGACTGCTGCCGGGATATCTGGAACGCATGGGCGCGCGCGTCTCGTTCCCCGAAGAGGACGGCGTGCGGTATTGCGAGGTGAGTGGCGACGGCCATGTGCATGGTCTTGGTGATTTCGACCTGACCGCGGCAGGGGAGATCGCGCCGTCGCTCGCGGCGATACTGGCGTTTGCCGATGCTCCGACCCGTATGCTCGGCATCGGTCATCTGCGTGGTCATGAGACAAACCGTCTGGAGGCGCTGGTCACGGAGATCACGCGCATCGGGGGAGAGGCCCGCGAACTGGAGGATGGCATCGAGATCACTCCTGTGCCGGTTGAACGTCTGCACGGTGAGGTGATGGAATCCTACGCTGATCACCGCATGGCGACGTTCGCCGCGATGATCGGGCTGGCCGTGCCGGGCGTCAGAATCGTCAATGTGGAGACCACGCGCAAGACACTGCCCGATTTCGTGGGCATGTGGACCGGCATGTTGGAGCGGTGACCGCGACGAATATCACGGATATACGATGAGGGGCTGATTCCCAGCGGAATCAGCCCCTCATTTATGTTCGTCCGTTTGCGTTAGGCGGACTGCGGCCTGCTAACGGCAGTTCGTCACTTGGTGAACGTGTTGCCGTAAGTGTCCGCGCCGTTCTCGGCGATTTCGGCGGACTTGCGGGCGATGGCCAGCTCCTCGTTCGTCGGGATGACGGCGATGATCACGGAGGAGTCCGGGGTGGAGATGATGCGCGGCTCCTTGGAGCGCTTCGCGTTCTTCTCCTCGTCCAGCTTGACGCCGAACGGGGCGAGCTTGTCGCACACCATCTTGCGCACGATGTCGTCGTTCTCGCCGACGCCGGCGGTGAAGGTGATTACGTCGCAGCCGCCCATCTGGTAGGTGTAGTTGCCGATGTAGCTGACGATGCGGTGCACGTACACGTCGAGGGCCAGCTTGGCGTCCTCGTTGCCCTCGGCCACCAGACGGTGAACCTCGCGCAGGTCGCCGAAGCCGGTCATGCCCATCATGCCGGAGCGCTTGTTGAACAGGGTGTCGAGCTCGTCCACGTTCATGTGGGCGTTGCGGATGAGGTGGAAGACCACGGCCGGGTCGATGTCGCCGGTGCGGCCGCCCATCATCAGGCCTTCAAGCGGGGTCAGACCCATGGAGGTCTCGACCGGCTTGCCGGAAACCTCGGCGGAGGCGGAGGCTCCGTTGCCGATGTGCAGCACGATCTGCTTGAGGCCTTCGGCCGGCTTGCCGATGACGCCGGGGACCACGGAGGAGATGAACTCGTGCGAGGTGCCGTGGGCGCCGTAACGGCGGATGTGGTACTGGTCGGCGATCTCCTTGTTCAGCGCGTAGGTGCTGGCCGCCTTCGGCAGCTGGAAGAAGAAGGAGGAATCGAACACGAAGATCTGCGGAACGTCGGGCAGCAGTGCGCGCATGACTTCGGCGCCCTTGGCCTCCGGGCCGTTGTGCAGCGGGGCGAGCACGGCCAGGTCCTTGACGGCGTTGATGGTCTTGTCGGTCACGAGGGCCGGCTTCGGGAAGAGGGATCCGCCCTGAACCACACGGTGGCCGACGGCGACGATGCCTGCTTCGGACAGGTCCGGGCCGTACTCCTTGAAGAAGCCGAGCACGCGCTTGAGGCCCTGCTCGTGGTCGTGGATCGGCTCTTCGAGCTCGTGCTTCTCGCCGTTGTACTCGTGCTTGTAGTGACCGTCGACCGGTTCGCCGATCTTCTCGACGAGACCGGAGGCCAGACCTTCGCCGGACTCAAGATCGACCAGCTGATACTTGATAGAGCTGGAACCGGAATTGATGACAAGGACGGTTTTCGCCATTGTGGGCATCCTCCATGATTGATACGTACCGCGAAACACGGCTTTCCATCTGATAGATTACTCGCTGCTTGCTACAAATCAGCGCCGCAGGTTTCGCCGAGAGCCACCAAAGAGAAAAGCCCCGCTGACGGGTTGAGCCGTGAAGTAAACAGCGGGGCTGGTTATAGGTGAAGAGCGAACGACAGATTGCACGTGCCCCCGCCAGCGGGGGCTGTCGCGAAGCGACTGGGGGTGGTCGTAAAGAGCGGCTGTATCGCGTGGAGACCGCTAAAACACCCGCGTCACTGGGCCTCGATGGCGGTCAGTGCGATGGTGTTGATGATGTCCTGCACCGTCGCCCCGCGTGAGAGGTCGTTGACGGGCTTGTTGAGGCCCTGCAGCACGGGGCCGATGGCGAGCGCCCCGGAGGAACGCTGCACGGCCTTGTAGCCGATGTTGCCGGAGCACAGGTCGGGGAACACGAACACGTTGACGTGTCCGGCCACGTCGTTGCCCTTGGCCTTGGTGGCTGCCACGTCGGGCGACCATGCGGCGTCGAACTGGATGGAGCCGACGACGGGCAGGTCCGGAGCCTTCTCCTTGACGATTCGCGTGGCCTCTTCGACGATGTCCACGTCCGGCCCCTTGCCGGAGCCGAGGGTGGAGTAGGAGAGCATGCCGACCTTGGGCTCGATGCCGAACGCCTTGGCGGTCACGGCGGACTGCAGCGCGATCTCCGCGAGCTGTTCGGCGTCCGGGTTGAGGTTGATGGCGCAGTCGGAGAACACGGTCACGTGGTCCTTGAAGCACATCAGGAAGGCGCCGGAGACGAGCCTCTGCCCGGGCTTGGTCTTGATGACCTGCAGCGCCGGACGCACGGTGTTTGCGGTGGAGTTGACCGCGCCGGACACCAGACCATCGGCGTAACCGAGCACGACGAGCATCGTGCCGAAATAGCTCGCGTCGGTCAGCTGCTTGCGGGCCTGCTCTTCGGTCATGCCCTTCTTGGCGCGCAGCTCGCACAGCTTGGCGACCATGGGCTTGAGGATGTTCTCGTCGTCCATGGCCTGGAAGCGCGCCTTGCCCAGATGGGTCAGACCGAGTTCCGCGCCCCGGGCGAGGATCGCGCCCTTGTCGCCCACGATGATGAGGTTCGCGATCTCGCGCTCCAGCAGGTAGTCGGCCGCCTTGATGATGCGGTCCTCTTCGCCTTCGGGCAGCACGATCGTTTTCTTGTTCGCCTTGGCGCGGCCGAGCAGGCTGTACTGGAAGGCGTACGAGGTGATCGGGAAGTCGATCTCGACGTTGATGGCCCGCAGGACCTCTTCGGTCGGCACGTTCGCCTGGAAGGCGGCGAGCGCCGCATCGGCCTGCGACGCCTCGGTGAACGGGATCTGGGGGATCGTCCACACCGGCAGCCCGAAGTCCGCGAGCGTGTCCTTGACCGAGACGGAGTGGCGCGGCTCGCAGCCCGTCACGAAGATGCCCAGCACCTTGTTGCCGGCGGCCTCCATGCCTTCGATGGAGAGACGGACGGTGTCCTTGAGCTCGTCAGGCCAACGGTCGATGGTGCACACGGCGAGGAAGACGCCGGCCTGCAGGTCGGCGGCGATGTTCGCGTTGAACTCGTAGGCGGTTGGGTCGTTGACGTGCGACTTGTCGGTGCCGACGATGAGCGCCGCGTCCGCGCGGGACACGTTCATCGCGTCGTTGAACGCCGCGACGATGTCGCCGCGGGAGCCTTCCTTGTCCTTGCGCACCTGGTGAATGTCCAGTCCGGTGGACAGCGCGACGCCGAGGCCGGCGTTGGAGGCGTTCAGCAGGATGGGGGTGAAGTGGTCGTGATTGGAGACCGCGGGGCGGAACACGGTGGTCTTGAATTTGGTGGTCAGCGCCTTGAGCACGCCGTATGCCACGACGTTGCGTCCGTTTGCGCCTTCAGGACTTGCGATGTAGATGTTCGTTGTTGTCACGTTTGTCTCCTCGTCGGGGATGGTACTGCTCGTGTGACCGCCTTGTTTCACACTTACTGACATTGTAGTACCCGATCGTTCACTGCCGGGCGTTGACATGGCGGTAAACGCGGCCGGGGCGGTTCGACCGGGCGCGTGGTGACGATGTAGTCGTTGCGCCCGTATCCGTCGTCGGAGACGATGTGCTCGATGTCGTGGGGGTAGCCTGCGATGGGGTAGTGCAGGTAGCAGGTGATGCCGAGCTGGTCGAGGCGCCGGCGATAGGCGTCCGCGGCCGGCTGCTCCGCGTACTGGGTGAGCACGACGGAGCCGACGTGGAATCCGCGCGAGCGGAAGATGTCGATGAGTCGTAGCACGTCCTCGTCGTACGTGATGCCGAGGTCGCCGCGCATCTTGGACTTCTCGATGTGGTTGGCGTTGATGGCGATGACGATCTCCACGTCGTCGGCGAGGCTTTTGAGCATGCGGAATTTGGAATCCGGCTCGAAGCCGGGCAGCACGCGTGACGCGTGATAGTCATCGAACAGCTTGCCGCCGAACTCCAGATAGAGCTTGCCGCCGAACTGCGCGATGCGCTTTCGAATGTTGGCGGCCTGCAGCTCGATATATTTCTTGTTGTCGAATCCCTGTCGCATGTGCAGTGAGAGTCCCGTCCGAACGGAGCGCTGTACCTGCAGATTATACCGGGTTCTTTACGAGGACCACCCCTCCCAGTCGCGAAGCGGCTGGGGTCTTACAAGAATCTACGAGTGAAATTCGGCGATGTGTGCGGTAGCATGGCGCGGGAAGCGAAGGCGTACAAGGGTACGTCGAGCTTCCCGTAACGCAGCTAACGCACACATCGTCGAAGTCCACCGGTGAATTGGAATAACGTGTGTGGCCTCTAGGCGCACCGAAGGAAGCTGTACAAAGGTACCGCGACTGAGGAGCAACGACGAGGACACTCCGTTATTCCAAATTCACTCCCATTCGATGGCTTCAGTTCTGCCGTCACGTCATTCCAGTTGCCTCCAGTTTTCGGCGCCGTCTCGAGCCGAGTGCCGCCAAGTAACACCGTGTCGTGTTTCGTCGGCCTCGGGGACAAAAGTGGGGACAACTTTTTTCAAACTCAGGGCTTTGAGTTTTTGTTTTTGTCCCAAAGCGCGCGGCGGACCGCCTTTGGAAGCTCGATAGCGCCGAAAACGCCCGTTTTGAAACTCAACCGTCCCGTAGGACGGGCTTTGAGATTCCGCTGACGTCCGGAAACGCTTCGAGCTCCCTTGAATTTTCAGACAGCACATGGTATAAGGTAATTGGTTTTCCGTTAGGAAGGCTTCCAAGTGCCGGGGACGTTTTCCCCGGCTTTTTTTATCCAGGAGAACAATGCGAGAACTCAGCGTCTTCGTCGACGAGTCGGGAAGTGACGGCCTCTCCGACCGCCACTACCTGCTCACCGTCGTCATGCACGACCAATCCGAGAGCATCGCGGATTCGATCGCGGCATATGAGGGCGCCCTTCGCGCCAAGGGGCTCCCGGACATACCCTTCCATGCGTCGCCGCTCATGAACGGCAAGGACCAGTACTCGGGGCTCGACTTGAGGACGCGCAAGATGTTGCTCGGCTCGTTCCGAGTCTTCTTCCGCCACATGCCCGTGAGGTACCACACCTTTGCATACGCGACCAAGCAGTTCGCCTCGCTCGACAAGCTCGCGGGGACGATGCGAAGGGACCTCGTGAACTTCCTCTTCGACAACCTCGCGGAGCTGCAATCCTACGATATGGTCAAGGTCTATTACGACAACGGCCAGCATTCTATCGCCGAGTCGCTCCATCGCGCGGTCGAGTACGCGCTCTCGAAGGACGCCGTCGTCTACCGATCGGCGCAGCCCTCCGAGTACCGGCTTTCGCAGGCGGCGGACTACATCTGCACCATGGAACTCACGGCGATCAAATACGCGGAGCATACAGCCACCGCGACGGACGAGAAGTTCTTCGGCAAATGGTCCGATTTCAAGAAGGGCATATTTAAGGAGACACGCAAGAAGTTTCTCTAGAAAGACGGCTCGCCATCGGGGAACGGTTTCCCACAGGGGGCTCGCTGCGCGGGAGGGGCCCTTGACGGCATCGCTGTGGGTAAGTACCGGGAGCTCGAGGAGATAACCGCCGAAGAGGCTACAGCGATCATCGGAAAGTGCGAAGAAGAAATGGCCCCAAAGGAAGAAACCCAAGAATCCGAGAAGCGTCCCCAAATGGGAGCGCTTCTTCGGAGACGCTAGCTCGCCCTGCCGTCAGATGCCCCGGGCAAACCCAGCTACGGCCTTTTCGGCACGTGCAGCAGCTTAGCCCCGCAGGAAGAGCAGAACGCTGCTTCACCGGACGCCTTGACACCGCAATAGGGGCAGAAAGCCGCGCGCACTATGCGGTCCGTCGGCGTCCAAGACCTAATCCTCTTGGCGGTCGGTCTGCCACGCGTTCAGCTATGCCCGAGCCGTCGTTAGAGCTCGCTACGGTGTAGTCGCTCGTGAGGTGGCCCTTGTAGTCGAAGTCGATCACGAACTTCCACGAACTGATGCCGCTGAGCGAAGCGACGGTCCCGTAAACCTTGTGCCCGTTCACGGAAAGGGACTCGAGCCTTTTGACGGATCACCCCGTAGCCTCGACGATCTCCTCGAACCCCTCCTGGGTCACATCGTCCCTGAAACACTCGCTCGCACGGTCCCACTCGGCTTTTGCCTTGACCTTCTCGAGCTCGATCTTCCGCTTATCCTGCCTATCGCATGCGAACAGTATGATGCCGAGAAAAGCAAAAGCGGGAAATAGGGTCGTCAGGATGTTGACCAAAGATTCCGTTCAAGGTCCCCCTAAACAAGCCCAGCGCCGTGGGCAAGAAGAAACAGCGCGACGTGGAGGATGATGAAGGCAGGCAGCCCCACCGCGAAATACCACTTGGACGTCTTATGGTGGGCGACGCGCATCCCGGCGATGCCTCCAAGGGCCCCTCCCGCGAGCGAGAGACCAAGCAAGGTGGCTTCGGGGAACCTGCTGCCGCGGTCAATCGCCCTCTTCTTGTCCAGGCAAAAAACGGCGAACGTGATGACGTTGATGGCGAGAAGGTATGCACCGAGAGCGACGATGACGGGCGCGTTGAACGAAGCGCCCGGTTCCAGATCGACGACGATGACTCCGGCCCAAACGAGCACGACAAGCACCCACACAATCAAGAAGACTATGGCGCTGAACCACCAGGCGATGTTGTGCTTGTTCATGTGGTTCCTGGTGAAGATCATAAGGGCAAGGAGCATCCCCAGGGCGCCGCCCGCTACGGCGAACAGGGTCAAGATCCTGCCGTCCATGAGGCCGGTATCCTCGTCCTGGTTGTAACGGGCTATCGCGTAGTCGATCGCGAAGAGAATGAACGTGAGGGCATTAATGCCCGCAAGATAGATAACGAAGGGGTGAACGCCCTGGACAGCACCGCCCAGGGCAGATAGTGCCTGCTCCATAAGAAGAACTCCTTCCCGAACAACATGCCGCCATTATACAGGTAGATTGAACGCCCGATGCGCCTGTTTCCATTGATGCTCCGGGTATGGCGAGAAGAGCCTTTCCGCGGCCCAAACCGCATGGCCAGCCGCAGGCCGCGCTAACCTCTCGCGCCGTTCGTCTGCTTTCGCTCGTCCGAAATTACAACCGCAGCAGGCCGTGTCCAACGGATGGATACCATTTACCCGGGTGCATCTGGGGCAACGGGCCGGCAGGCCCTCGAAAGGTCGCTCGCAGAACACGCAACATCAAACACGAAAGAAGAGACGAACGACAGATGCCGGACCCCGGACGACAGCACCGCGGAAGACGAGCATTCCGAACACAACTGAACGAACTTCGATCCTAGGCAGGCGCCCGCACGGGCGCCTTTTGCTTTTCGGGGACTTAGCTGCCAGCTAAGGCGTACGGCTCATGGCCGTTTCGTGAAGGCCCGACCAGCTCGACCTACCTCGACCCATCTCCGCTCCTGTCGGGCGTGTCAATCGCCGTCAGGCGGTTCAATCGTCGCGCAGACGTAAACGCACACAGGACCGCGCAGACGTATCGCGCGGAAAGATTGGAGGCAACCATGGCGCACGCTACGAAATGCGCCGCGCCCGAGGGCAACCGGGGCCGCGACGAGTGGATGACGGTGATCGAGATGCAGGAGTACATGGGGGCGAGCCGGAGTAAGGCATACGACCTCATCTGGCCGGGAGAGATCGACTCGTACAGGCTCGGAAGGAAGCTCCTGGTTTCGAGGGCGTCGGTGGACGCCTACATCGAGTCGAGGGGCGGCAGGAAATGACGACGGCGACCGCCCCGGGAGCCGCCCGCGGCCGGGCACGCGAGGGAGCCTCGAGACGAGAGGAGCTCGAGGACGACCATGACCAAGAGCATTAGCAGGAGCCAGATGAGGCTCATCGCATCGACCAACGCGATATTCGGCGCCGACGAGGCGTGCGCGATGCTGCGCATCAGCCGCGACGCCATGTACCGGCTCACCAATATGCCTCAAACATGCTGGAACTGCCACAAGGCCATCAAGCCACAACACAAAGGAAGTGCGCTTCTCGTTGCTCCACACTGTTCTTTAATAGGGGAGAACGAAAAGCAATCAACAGCAAAGCGCCGGGGCCACCGATGGCTATATGGAAGGAAAATGCCTATTTTCGATTCCAAAGGTCGGCATCACTGGTAGGCATATCATCATCCTCGAATTCGCCAAGGTAGGTGTAATGGTGATAGCGTTCCCCATCATACTCGTACCCAGTGTAGTCATAACCTCTCTGAGTAACCCCTTGATAAGGCTTGAACTCCGCCTCAGCCTCTTCTTTGGTGTAGTGGTCAGCATCGAACCAAACGCCCTCGGTCTTATCATCGCCCCAGCCGAGCTTTTTGCCCTTGAATACGTGTCTCATGGTATCCACACTTTCACTAATGACTCCCGTTTAGGCTATTGTAGCACTCTCCCATTCAGCTCGTTCGTCTTTTCGGCATATCCAACCAACTGTCTTGTCTTCAGATGCCCCGACGTCCCCACGGCGTCCATCCCCGTCGTCGCGAAGCTGATGCCCGAGCTTCATTTGGCCCCATTTCCGCTCATAAGTACCTTGAGGCTACGGAACGTGCCCGAAGCGATAACACCGCTCAACGACAACTCCCGCGAAGTGACGGCTGTGGCCTCCTTCAGCGCCGAACGCGAGTTGAACGCGTGTTACATTCGCGCCGTGCGCCACAACGCGCTCATGCCATCCACCGGCGCAAGCGCCAAGAACCCGTAAAACCAACAGCTCGTGCACGGCCACGAACCCGCGCCCACGTCGCCTCCGCTTACGACGAGCCTAGCTTGCTTGGCGGGCATCCACCCAAGACACGCATTGGACGGCGTTGCACCAACAGCAAGCAATAACCCAGAGGCGCTCCTCATTTGCATTATGCCTAATGAAGAGCGCCTCTATTTGGGTTTAAATGCAATATGCGATAACGAAACCCCCGAAGTCAGTACTCATTTCCGACGTCTATGAACACCAGCCAATCGATACTCAAAACGTCGTGAGTACAATTTGAGTACCAACCTGAGCGATCCCTTGCGAGCAAAAGCAATCTGCCGGTCAGCATTAATTTGAAATGAATTGATGGCGTTGCTTCGGTAATTGAAAGCACTTTAAAACGTACCAGTAAACAATTATCCCAGCTAAACAGCTTGAGAGATTGCGTAGCTGGCTTGTATATACCATATACACCACAGTCCGCAGACACCCATGGCATGTAAATAAAAAAAAGAGGGAGGCTGTTTCCGACCTCCCTCGCAAAGGGCTATCTACTATTCCCACTCGATGGTTGCTGGGGGTTTGCTAGTGCAATCCAGTACCACGCGGTTGATCTGGCGGCACTCGTTGGTGATGCGGGTGGAGATGGTGGCGAGCACGTCGTAGGGCACGCGCGACCAGTCGGCGGTCATGGCGTCCTCCGAGCTGACCGGGCGCAGGACGATGGGGGAGCCGTAGGTGCGCTCGTCGCCTTGGACGCCCACCGAGTGAACGTCGGCGAGTAGCACGACCGGGCACTGCCAGATGTCGCGGTCGAGGCCGGCGCGGGAGAGTTCTTCGCGGGCGATGGCGTCGGCCTCGCGCAGCAGGTCGAGGCGTTCCTTGGTGATTTCGCCGATGATGCGGATGCCCAGGCCCGGGCCGGGGAAGGGCTGGCGCCAGACGATCTCGTCGGGCAGGCCGAGCTCGGTGCCGATGGCGCGCACCTCGTCCTTGAAGAGGGTGCGCAGCGGTTCGATGAGCTGGAACTTGATGTCCTTGGGGAGCCCTCCGACGTTGTGGTGGGACTTGATGTTGGCCGCGCCGTCACCGCCGCCGGATTCGACGACGTCGGGGTAGAGGGTGCCCTGCACGAGGAACTTGACTTCCTTGCCGCGGGCGCCGGCTTCTTCGAGGACCTGACGCTGGGCTTTCTCGAAGGTGCGGATGAACTTCTCGCCGATGATCTTGCGCTTGCGCTCGGGTTCGGAGACGCCCTTGAGCGCTTCGAGGAAGTCGTCGGCGGCGTCGACGGTGATCAGTCGGATGCCGGTGGCGGCGACGAAGTCGTGCTTGACTTGCTCGACCTCGCCTTTGCGCAGCAGGCCGTGGTCGACGAACACGCAGGTGAGCTGGTCGCCGATGGCCTTGTGGACGAGGGCGGCGGCGACTGCGGAGTCGACACCGCCGGACAGGCCGCAGATCACTTCGGCGTCGCCGACCTTCTCGCGGATCTTGGCGACCTGGTCCTCGATGATGGAGGAGGCGTCCCAGTTGTCGGGCAGGCCGGCGCACTGGTGGAGGAACGTCTCGATGAGCTTCTGGCCGAGGGGGGTGTGCTTGACCTCGGGGTGCCACTGCACGCCGTAGAGCTTGCGGGACTCGTCCTGCATGGCGGCGACGGGCGCGCCCTCGGTGTGGGCGAGCACTTCGAAGCCGGCGGGCGCGGTCTTGACGGCGACGCCGTGGCTCATCCACGTGTCCTGCTCGGCCGGGGAGCCGGCGAGCAGCCCGTCCGTCTTGTCGATGGTCGTGTCGGTCTTGCCGTATTCGCCGAGCGCGGCCTTGTCGACGTCGGCGCCGAGCGCGTACGCCATGGCCTGGAAGCCGTAGCAGATGCCGAGCACGGGCACGCCGGCGTCGAACAGCTTGGGATCGACGCGCGGGGCGCCGGGCTCGAATACGGATGCGGGGCCGCCTGACAGGATGATGGCCTGCGGGTCCTTGGCGAGCATCTCGTCTACCGGCATGGAATGGGGGACAAGCTCCGAATACACGTTCGCCTCGCGCACGCGACGGGCGATGAGCTGCGCGTATTGGGCGCCGAAATCGACGACAAGCACCGGGCCGTTAGCCATGGGACTCCCTTCATGCGGCCGCGCGCGATAGCGGATACATAGGTATGGGCGATATCGTTGATTGCGGCCATTGGTATTGTGTGGACTTCTTACAGTATGTCACATCAATTGTGGCGATTCGAGCCGACATTGGCGTGTGTGATGGGCGGGTGTCGTCCGGGAGCGACGCACCGTTTCACAAAACCGAACAATTAACGCTGTTAATATGAACAACACGCCGCATGTTCTGTTGCCTGCATGAACACGCGGCGTGCCGGTAGATCGCTGAAATCGTTGGAAAATAAGAGTTTCTCATTGGATGGAGCCGTAATATAACCTGTGAGGACGCCGGTTATTCACTCATAATTCATACAATTAATCTAACATTTTCGAACACACATGCAAAAAAGCTGCCAAAAGTCTTGCTCTCAACGTACCATGATGAACGATTGGGATTGGGCAACCGCGAAATCGCAAGGCTTCGCGAGAGTCCATGACCGAACGATAATGATCAATTGCACATCACTGTGCAGGAGTACAGGAGTACACATGACGAGTCCTGTTATTGGCACCCCTTGGAAGAAGCTGAACGCTCCGGTTTCCGAGGAAGCTCTTGAAGGCGTGGACAAGTACTGGCGCGTTGCCAACTACCTTTCCATCGGCCAGATCTATCTGCGGAGCAACCCGCTGATGAAGGAACCCTTCACCCGTGAAGACGTGAAGCACCGTCTGGTGGGGCACTGGGGCACCACCCCTGGCCTGAACTTCCTCATCGGCCACATCAACCGCTTCATCGCTGACCACGGCCAGAACACCGTGTTCATCATGGGCCCGGGCCACGGTGGCCCCGCCGGTACCTCCCAGTCCTACCTGGACGGCACCTACACCGAGACGTACCCCAACATTACCAAGGATGAGGCTGGCCTGCAGAAGTTCTTCCGCCAGTTCTCCTACCCGGGCGGCATCCCCTCCCACTTCGCTCCGGAAACCCCGGGCTCCATCCACGAGGGTGGCGAGCTGGGTTACGCCCTGTCCCACGCTTATGGCGCGATCATGGACAACCCGAGCCTGTTCGTTCCCTGCATCGTCGGCGATGGTGAGGCCGAGACCGGCCCGCTGGCCACCGGCTGGCAGTCCAACAAGCTCGTGAACCCGCGCACCGACGGTATCGTGCTGCCGATCCTGCACCTTAACGGCTACAAGATCGCCAACCCGACCATCCTGTCGCGCATCTCCGACGAAGAGCTCCACGAGTTCTTCCACGGCATGGGCTACGAGCCCTATGAGTTCGTCGCCGGCTTCGACGATGAGGACCACATGTCCATCCACCGTCGCTTCGCCGAGCTGTTCGAGTCCGTGTGGGACGAGATCTGCGACATCAAGGCCGCGGCGAACACGGACAACATGCACCGTCCGTTCTACCCGATGATCATCTTCCGCACCCCGAAGGGCTGGACCTGCCCGAAGTACATCGACGGCAAGAAGACCGAGGGCTCCTGGCGCGCCCACCAGGTGCCGCTGGCTTCCGCCCGCGACACCGAGGCCCACTTCGAGGTCCTCAAGAACTGGCTGGAGTCCTACAAGCCGGAAGAGCTGTTCGACGCCAACGGTGCCGTCAAGGACGACGTCCTGGCCTTCATGCCGAAGGGCGAGTTGCGCATCGGCGCCAACCCGAACGCCAACGGTGGCGTGATCCGCAGGGATCTCGTGCTGCCGGCGCTCGAGGACTACGAGGTCAAGGAAGTCAAGGAGTTCGGACACGGCTGGGGCCAGCTCGAGGCCACCCGTCGTCTGGGCGTCTACACCCGCGACATCATCAAGAACAACATGCACGACTTCCGCATCTTCGGACCGGATGAGACCGCTTCCAACCGTCTGCAGGCTTCCTACGAGGTCACCAACAAGCAGTGGGACGCCGGCTACATCTCCGACGAGGTTGACGAGCACATGCACGTCTCCGGCCAGGTCGTCGAGCAGCTGTCCGAGCACCAGATGGAAGGCTTCCTCGAGGCCTACCTGCTGACCGGCCGTCACGGCATCTGGAGCTCCTACGAGTCCTTTGTGCACGTGATCGACTCCATGCTGAACCAGCACGCCAAGTGGCTTGAGGCTACCGTCCGCGAGATTCCGTGGCGCAAGCCGATTGCCTCCATGAACCTGCTGGTCTCCTCGCACGTGTGGCGTCAGGATCACAACGGTTTCTCGCACCAGGACCCGGGTGTCACCTCCGTCCTGCTGAACAAGTGCTTCCACAACGATCACGTCATCGGCATCTACTTCGCGACCGACGCGAACATGCTGCTGGCCATCGCCGAGAAGTGCTACAAGTCCACCAACAAGATCAACGCCATCATCGCCGGCAAGCAGCCGGCCGCCACCTGGCTGACCCTGGACGAGGCTCGTGCCGAGCTCGCCAAGGGTGCCGCCGCTTGGGATTGGGCTTCCACCGCGAAGACCAACGATGAGGCTCAGGTCGTGCTCGCCGCCGCCGGCGACGTCCCGACCCAGGAGATCATGGCCGCTTCCGACAAGTTGAAGGCCCTGGGCATCAAGTTCAAGGTCGTCAACGTGGCTGATCTGCTCTCCCTGCAGTCCGCCAAGGAGAACGACGAAGCGCTGACCGACGAGGAGTTCGCCGACATCTTCACCGCCGACAAGCCGGTGCTGTTCGCGTACCACTCCTACGCCCACGACGTGCGTGGCCTTATCTACGATCGCCCGAACCACGACAACTTCAACGTCCACGGCTACGAGGAGGAGGGCTCCACCACCACCCCGTACGACATGGTTCGCGTGAACGAGCTGGATCGCTACGAGCTGACCGCCGAAGCCCTGCGCATGATCGACGCCGACAAGTACGCCGACGAGATCCAGAAGCTGGAGGACTTCCGTCAGGAAGCGTTCCAGTTCGCGGTCGACAAGGGCTACGACCACCCGGACTACACCGACTGGGTGTACTCGGGCGTCAAGACCGACAAGAAGGGCGCCGTCACCGCCACCGCCGCCACCGCTGGCGACAACGAGTGATGATCGCCTGATTCTTATCAGGATCTGAGCTGAAAGGGCTTCCGGAGCAATCCGGAAGCCCTTTTTTCGTCAGGCTCCACCAAGCGACAATATCGCTCGTGAGAATGGTCATCGCCTACAAACCGACAAGTCGTCATGACACGACGGGTAAATCCACACTACGTAGTCATCTCCATATATAATCAAGACGTCCGCTGAATGCGACCCACCGCATGACGGTCCCTCGAAGAAGAAGGTGATGACTCTCTTGGATGTATCATTCTCATATTTCATCCAACAGGTATGTTCGAATCCGGCGCTGGCCATCACCACGTTGCTGACGCTCGGCGTCATTTTCGTGAACGGCTGGACCGACGCCCCCAACGCCATCGCCACCTGCGTCACCACCAGATGCCTACGTATCCGTCCGGCGGTGATCATGGCCGCGGTGCTCAATTTCTTCGGTGTGTTCATCATGACGCAGCTGAACGCCTCGGTGGCGTCCACTATCAGCAACATGGTCGATTTCGGCGGCGACACGAACGCCGCGCTGATCGCGTTGTGCGCGGCGCTGTTCTCCATCGTTGTCTACAGTGTGGGCGCGTCGCTGCTGGGCATCCCCACGTCCGAGAGCCACAGCCTAATCGCCGGCCTTTCCGGCGCCGCCATCGCCATCCAGGATGGCATCGGCGGCATCAACATGGGGGAGTGGGTCAAAGTGCTGTATGGTCTCGCGGCCAGCCTCCTGCTCGGATTTGGCATCGGCTGGATCGTGTGCAAGCTGGTGACGCTGATCTGCGCGGGGCTTGACCGCAGGCGCGCCAACGTATTCTTCAGGTATGCGCAGATCGTCGGGGCCGCGGCCATGAGTTTCATGCACGGCGCACAGGATGGCCAGAAATTCATCGGCGTCCTGTTCCTCGGCATGGCGTTCTGCAGCGGGCAGACCGGTGTCGCAGGCGTGATCATCCCAGTGTGGCTGATGATCCTGTGCAGCACGATCATGGGTGTCGGCACCAGCGTGGGAGGGGAGCGCATCATCAAATCCGTCGGGCAGGACATGGTCCGGCTGGAGAAATACCAAGGCTTTTCCGCGGACCTGTCCAGTGCGCTGTGCCTGCTGGTGATGACCATGCTCGGCATCCCCGTTTCCACCACGCACACCAAGACCAGCGCCATCATGGGCGTCGGAGCGGTGCGCAGGCTGTCCGCGATCAACTTCGGCGTCGTGCGCGACATGATGCTCACCTGGGTGTTCACGTTCCCCGGCTGCGGCATCATCAGCTACGTCATGGCAAAACTGTTCATGCTGGTGTTCTGACACCGCTCCGGCACACGGCATCAGTCATCGTTTCAAGAAAGGATCAGCATATGGCGAGGAAAAACGATTCGTTCTATTTCGACGGATTCAAGCAGAGCGCCGATTATGCATGCCAGGCGGCACATCTGCTGTCGGAAGTCATGCACCATTACGAACCGGATCGTCTGCTGGAACGATTCGACGAGATGCATCGCATCGAACAGGCGGCGGACGAGGTCCGTCACGGCATGATGGACGAGCTGGTCACCGCATTCATCACCCCGTTCGACCGGGACGACATCGCGCGGCTGAGCAGCGTGCTCGATGACGTCACCGACCGCATCGAAGGCGCCCTGCACCGCATGTATTACGACAACGTGCTGGAGATCCGACCCGATGCGCTGGACCTGGTCGACATGGTCGAGCGTTCATGCGGGAAGATGGCGGAGCTGATCGGCGAGCTGCCCCGGTTCAAGCGGTCGAAGACCCTGCGCGAGCAGGTGTTCTTCATCAACAAGATCGAGCAGGACGCGGACCGCCTGTTCGTAGAGGCGATGCGCCGCCTGCACACCACCTGCACTGACCCGCTGCAGGTGCTCGCCTGGCACGAGGTGTACGTGCATCTGGAGCTGTGCACCGACGATTGCGAGCATGTCGCCGATGTCGTCGACAACATCGTCATGGAGAACAGCTGAGAGCGGTTCCCCCCCGTCCCGGCCACGGCGTTGGACGGGAATGCCGCCTAACGGTGGGTGTTGAACCACGCGATGGCGAGCTGGGTGCGGTTGGTCAGAGCAAGCTTGTCGAGCATCGCGCTGATGCGGTTGCGCACGGTGCCCTCGCTCAGATACAGTCTGGCGGCGATGTCGCGGTTGTCGAGTCCCTCGGCGACGAGCGCCGCGATGTCACGCTCTCGTTCGTTCAGCAGCTGATCGATGCCATCAGACGTACGACGGCCGTGCGGGATGCCGTCGCCGGCCGTGTCCGAGGCGTCGTCCGGCCCCTTGCATCCGGCACCGGCCGTCGGCCCGGTGAGTTTGCCGATCACGTCGGCGCCGAGCACCACCTGACCGGCCATCACCGCATGCAGGGCGGGTGCGATCGCCGCCACATCCTGCTTGATGAGATAGCCTTTCGTCCCGAGCCGCATCGCCTGCTCGATATAGGCCTGGTCAGAGAACGTGGTCAGGAACAGGATACGTGCCGCCGGATCCTTCGTCAGGATCTCCCGCGCGGCATCCAGCCCGTTCATGCCGGGCATCTGTATGTCGATGAGCAGGATATCCGGATGATTCTCCGGCGACTCGAAATGCCTGCGAATCGCCGCGCCGCCATCGTTGGCGCTCCATAGCACGTCGGCGGTGCCGGTGGCGGTCAGGATCGTCTCCAGCGACTGGCAGACGATCGGGTCGTCGTCCACGATCGCGATTCTCATAGCTTCCCCCTGTTCCCTGATGTGCCGGCAGTCGTCTTCATGAATGCCGGCTGGTCTGTTTTCGCGCAAGATCCCGGGGATGCATGCCAACGTTGCTTCGGCACGGACACGAACACGCGCCATCCGCCATCATACGGGCCGTACAGGGCGGTTCCGCCGATTGAGCGCACGCGCGATTCGATGTCGGTGAGTCCCATGCCGCGAGGCGGCTCCCCGTCCGTCCGGCGCCGCCCGCGGGCATCACGGGCGCGGATCGCGGGCCCTGGATCCTGGACGACCAACTGCCACAATGTCGGAAAATCACGCAGCGTCACGCTCGCCTCATGGGCCTCGCTATGATGCGCGACGTTTGCCAGCGCCTCGCGAATCACCGTCGCGAAGCAGCGTGACACCGGGGCCGGGGCCGTGTCGACGTCGTTCGCCAACGACACCGAGAAGTCCGGGGAGATACCGTCGAATGAGGCGACGGCGGCTTCGATCTGCGCGGCGAAATCGGTGCCATCATCCTCAAGGTCATGTACCGAGCGGCGCACCATCGTCATCGCATCGTCCAAGGTCTCGCCCAGCGTGGTGAATCCACGGGCCGCGACCTCGTCATCGGTCGCCTCGGCCACGGCCCTGCCGGCCTGCGCCTGCATGATCGCACGAGTCAGCAGATGCCCCACATTGTCGTGGATCTCGCGGGCGATACGCGTGCGTTCGCCGAGCGTCGCCATGCGGACCGACTGCGCGCGCTCCTCATCGATATCGGCGATGCGCGAGCGGACGGAACGGGAGGCTTCACGGGCCATATCCTGAGCGTGCAACAGCGCACGCCGATTCCCATCCGAAGCCTCGCGGGACCGTCCCGCGACGAATCCGAGCAACGCGGTCAACGTAAGAGCCAGCGCCTGCATATGGCTGTTGGCATCTGCGGCTCCGGCCGCGACACCGGCATGTGACACGCGGACGAACCACAGCGCCGCAAACGGCAACACCCATAGCCAGCGCACGGCCGTCACCAGCCGCGAGGGGCGCCCTGCGGCAGCCAGACGCGCCATATCGTAGGCGACAAGCGGCATGAACGAGCACCATGCGGGCACCGCCGCGGCGACGATCAGATACGCCACGCAAGGCAACCACGGCCATCGTTCATCGGCATGCAGCCATTCGACCAGTCCGGTGACGGAGACGGCCAGCAGAAGCCCCGCGATGAACACGGCATCGGTGCGGATCCCGGTCATCACGGCGAGCACGGTGCCCAACGCGAGCAGAACACCCTCCTCGGCCAACACGCGCATGGCACCTCCCGGATCGTCATTCGTTTCAATACCAGTCTAGCGGTGGAAGGAACTCCACGAACATGCCGATCGTGGCGGATAATCCGCGTGGCGGCTCCCTGACGGTGGGTCTGTTCTCCAACCGGACCATCAACTTCGGCATCGTGACCGAGATCGTGCTGCTCGTGCTCATCACCGAAGTGCCGGTATTGCAGACCGTGTTCCACACCGCGCCCCTGGGCTGGGACGACTGCATATACCTGTGCTGCATCCCGTTCGTGATCCTCGGCATAGAGGAACTGCGCAAACTCATCTGGCGGCACTCTTTCCCAACCGAGCGGGTATAGCGTGCTCCGCCCCCGCTGGCGGGGGCAAGTGGCGCCGCGAAATGATGACAAATGTCACGGGTGCGCGGCCAAGTCGTGACGTTTGCAGGTGGCGATCGCCGACACTTTCTTGGGATGATGTAATCATCAAAGAAAGGAGCGGCTATGGCAACCGACAACACAGCCCCCGGACGCGATGTGGCACCCGACGCAGTGCCGGCCGTGCATGTCAGTCAACTGGTCAAACGCTACGGTGACATGGTGGCGCTCGACTATTTCGACCTCGACGTGACGCAAGGCGAGATCTTCGGCCTGCTCGGGCCGAACGGCTCCGGCAAGACCACGGCGATCAACTGCATCCTCGCGCTGCTCACCTACGATTCGGGCACGATCCGCGTATTCGGCCAGCCGATGACGCCGACCTCATACGCGCTGAAACGGCGCATCGGCATCGTGCCGCAGAACGTGGCCGTATTCAACGAACTGACCGTCACGGAAAACATCGACTACTTCTGTTCGCTGTACGTGCCTGGCAAAGCCGACCGCGCACCGCTGGTCGAGGAGGCGATCGAATTCGTCGGATTGCAGGATTTCCGCAAATTCCGGCCCGGAAAGCTTTCCGGCGGCCTTCTGCGGCGTCTCAACATCGCCTGCGGCATCGCGCACAAGCCTGACTTGATCTTTTTCGACGAGCCGACCGTGGCCGTCGACCCGCAGAGCCGCAATTCGATTCTGGAAGGCATCCAGCGGCTCAACCAGGCCGGCGCCACGGTGATTTACACCAGCCACTACATGGAGGAGGTCGAGCAGATCTGCGACCGCATCCTCATCATGGACCACGGCCGGCACCTGGCGCTCGGCACCTCCGACGAACTTAAGAGCATGATCGATACCGGCGAGCGCATCACCATCGAAACGCTCGATCTGACGGATTCGGCGATGGCCGAGGTCCGTGCGCTGCCGTGCGTGATCGAAGCCAACTACGACGGCAAGGAACTCGACGTGCGATGCCGTCGCGGCGAACACAACCTGACCGACGTGCTCGACGCGGTGAAACGCTCCGGCGCCAACATCGGCCACCTGACCAGTCGTCCGCCCACCCTCAACGACGTGTTCCTCGAACTCACCGGCAAGGCACTGAGGGACTGACCATCTTGCCCCTGCTGGCGGGGCTCCCGCGAAGCGAGTGGGGGTGGCCTTGCAACAACTACCCTCAGTCGGCTTCGCCGACAGCTCCCGCCAGCGGGAGCAGGTAAGGAGACATCATGTGGACCACATTTTTGGTCGCATTGAAAGCGAACCTGCGCAATCGTCAGGCACTGTTCTGGATGATTGTGTTTCCGATCGTGCTGGCAACCATGTTCAACGGGTTCTTCGGCGGACTGTCCGAGGGATACGAGCTCAAACCGATACCAATGGCCGTCGTCGAAGATAGCCGCTGGCAGCAGGCGGACGGAGCGCGTACGTTTGTGGATGCCTTGTCTGGAGAGACGGCCTCATCGTCGGAGTCTTTGGACGGCACGGCATACGCCGATATCAATCAGCAATTGCTGACCATCACCGCAGCCGACACCGTGCGGAAAGCCGAACAGCTGCTCGCCGATGGCACAGTCCGCGGCTACCTGGCTGCTGACGGCAACGGACGTTTGGCGATAACCATCAGTCGGGAAACGGTGACCGCGGCCAATGACACCACAGGAAGCGTCGGACTGGATATCAGCCTATCGGCATTGCGCAGCGCCATCGACCTGTACAACCGCACCGACGCCGTCACCCGACAAACCATCGCCGACAATCCACAGGCTGCGCTCAGCCGCAACTTCTGGAATAGCATCGGGCAAAGCGTCGATGTGACTCACGAAACAACGCTCACGCATTTCCAGCCCAATGCCATCGCCAGATACTATTACGCGTTGCTGGCCATGTCCTGCATGATTGCCATGGGGTACTCAATCAGCACGGTCTCCACAGCACAAGCCAACCTGTCCGCATTGGGCATTCGCCGCACCGTGGCGCCATTGAGCCATGCCAGACAGCTTATTGCCGGTTTCCTTGCCTGCTGGTTGTGCGCATCGGTCGCATTGCTTATCGCATTGGCCTATATTCGCTTCATCTGCGACATTTCGTTTGGAGGGCGAGAACCGGTGACGGTGGTCGCGGTAATCATCGCCGCATTCATGACCAGTTCAGCCGGTACTTTGCTCGGCGCGGTACCGAAGCTTTCCTACGACACGAAATACGGTTTGTCGAGCGGAATCGCCTGCACATTGTCGCTGTTCACCGGACTGTACGGCGGCTTCGCCATGCAGATCAGTGACTGGATAGCACGCAACGCGCCCATCCTCGGCACCATCAACCCCGCGCAACAGGTGACGAACCTGTTTTACGACATTTTGTACTACGACAGCTACCAGCCGTTCATCACCACTTGTGCCATTTTGCTGGCGATGAGCGCGGTATTCCTCTTGGCCGGCATCGCAATGCTGAGGAGGCAACGCTATGAACACCTGTAAAGCCACGCTGCGCGTGCTGTTCTCGCACAGGGCCTACCTGTTGATTTACCTCGTGTTCGTGGGCATCATGATGCTGTCTATCAGCTGGTCGATGCTGTCTGGCACATCCGATTCCGCAGCCGCGGCATTCGAGCCGGCCAAAATGCGTGTCGCCGTCATCGATCGAGACTCGGACAGGGGCGGCATCGCGTCATCGATGCGCACATACCTGTCGGATTCCAGCGAACTGGTGAACGTTGACGATGCTAGTGAAACTCTGCAACAAGCCGTCGCCTCGAACTGGGTGGATCTGATCGTCATCATCCCCGATGGTTTCGCCGACGATTTCATTGATGCCGCGGCGACAGGCGAGAATCCACCAAGCGTGGACACGGTCACCAGCTATACGTCCGGCGCAGGCTCGATGGCCCGGATGAACGTCATCGGGTTCCTTTCACTCACGCGTACGGCACTGATTGGCTCGCATACGACGGTCGATAGTGCGGCGCTCGCAGCTATGGCCGGTATCGACATTGGAGACACTGCGGGTGATTCGTCTGAAGATGGCATGGGCGGGTTTGGTGAATTCTCGAATCAGGACATGCTTGATATGCTGCCGGCCGGTCAGATTGAGAAACCCAGCGTCGGCGATCTGTTCGAGGCATCGAAAGCGGCTGCCGCATCGGCGAGTGACATGGACGCGAACCATAAGGTCGCTGTGATCGACACGGCAAGCGCGGACGCGGAAAGTGCTTCGGACATGGCGGCCAGCAGATTTGGCAACACCATGAAAACCGCGCTGTATCCGCTGTTTTTGGCGATGACCGTCTGCGGGTCAATGATTCTGGGCATATTCACCACCGGGGAAGTTCGCCGTCGTCTCACCGCATCCCCACAACGCATGTCGTCGATGGGACTCCAGCGGTTGCTGACGCTCAGCGGATTCGCGCTCGTCGTATGCGTCGGTTATCTGGTGCTGGCGGTCGGTCTGATGGTCGCGGCAGGACTTGATCCGTTGACATTGAGCGCCGAAGGAGTGCTGATGACGTTCTGCGCAACCTGCGTATATGCGCTGATGACCGTCGCCTGTGGATTCATGCTCAGCGAATTCGGGTTTTCGGAGGCGGCTGCCAACGGATTCGCCAATATCTTCGGCCTGCTCATCATGTTCACGTCGGGCGTCGCATTGCCGGTTGACATGATGCCCGGCGTGATGGTGACCATAGCCAAGTTCCTGCCCGGCTGGTGGTATTGCACCGCGATCGACAACGCGCTCGGCTTCGGCACGGCTGCGGAGAGCGGCGTGAGCGTCGCCGGCTGGGCCGGCTCGCTGGGATTGGTCGCACTGTTCGGTGTGATGTTCATCTGCATTGGCCTGGCCGCCGGCCGCTTCCGCCGATCCCGTCCCACCCTGGCCGCGCCCGCCACCACGCAGCTGGCCGAGTGAGAAATCAGCCTTTCAACCGATACCGCTGTACCGAGTCGTCGGCGAACTTGACTCGGGCAACCCGCCCTTCCTTCATCAGCTCGCGCATGCCGGACGTGGCGGCCAGCGGAGTCAACTGCAGTTCGCGCATGATCTCCTTGACGCTCATCGCCGAATGCCGTTCCAGTACGGTCATAATCGCCTTGACCACGTCACCCGGTGAACTGTTCGCCATCGTGCGCTGCTTGGTGATGGTCATCGTGAACGTGTTGATGTCGTTGCGCGTGGTCGCCGGCTCGATGCCGGCCTCGCGCAACGCGGCGGCGATGCGCTGGTAGCCGTCGCCGCCTTCTGGGTTCACAAACCCGCCGCCCGGATACGGCGTGGACTCCAGCAGCGTGAACAGGAACTGGTTTCGGGTGGAGACGAACGGCGCGCCCGTCACCGGATGCGGGCTCGCCAGCACATCATGTGTCACCATGCCGTACAGGCCACCCGGATTGGTGATCTCGATGCGATCGGTGAACACGCTGATATGCACCTGCGTGCCGCGCGCATCGGGCGAATAATCACGGTGGGTGAGCGCGTTCGCAATCGCCTCGCGCAACACGAGTGGCGGATAATCGGGCTTCTTCGCGCCAATCCAACGCATCAACGAGTCGACCGCATCGTCGATCATCACCGGAATCGAACCGACCACCGACTTCGAGGCGACCAATCGTTCGTCGCCCCGGAACACATCGTCCCGGCTCGTCCCCGGAAACACGGCTATCGAAATGCCGAGCCGCGGATAGAACTTCTGCGGATAGCGGCCCAACGCCAGCAGTCCGGCCAAGGTGGGACGCAGTATTCCGCCGACCTCCGACTCGTCGGAATCATCATGGCGCAACACCTGCAGATCCAGCAGCACATCGATGCCGTCCCGGTCGGCGAACACGCGCGGATGCTGTTCGCGCACGCGTGCCAACAATCCGGCAACAAGCTGCGGGTCGAGGTCATCGGTCGTGGCGCCGGGCACGATATCCAGATCGTATGTGGGCTGCAGATGCTCCTCGATGAGCCGGTCGACCTCATAGGAGGTCATGCGCCGGTCGCCGTCGCCGGTGCGGATGAACGAGCCGCCGTGCGGTCCGAGCGCGGTGGTGAAGCAGGGCTTGTCGCGCGGCAGCATTTCGTCGATGCGCGCGAACACCAGATTCGCGCCTTCGAACGGGCAGGTGACGATCACGGGCCGCACCACCGGCGTCATCTTCTCGCACGCCTGGCTCAGCGCCTCCTGCATGGCGCGCGCGTCGAATCCCTCGACCGGCGTGAACCCGTTCTTTTCGGACAGGCCAAGGATGATCCAGCCGCCGGAGCCGTTGGAGAACGCGGACAGCGTATCGGTGATGGTCGAGGAGATCTTGCGCTTGCATTCCTTGACCTCGCACTGCTGCGTATCGTTGCCGATCATGCGCATCAGCTCGATCAGCTCGGTCATCTTCGCGGTGTAGTCGTCAACCATGGCGGTCCTCCTTGACACCATTGTCCCGCGGCCGGCTGTCTGCCGAAGCCTCCCGCGCCCACGTCCTCCGTCAATTCATTGAAAATTCACGCGGTTGGGGTGCGCATAAGACTGTTGTTTTCATTGGTGCAGTACGAGGTCCCGTTGTCTATTTGTAAGTGCAACGCCTTCGTCAGAGTTGTAAGTCTGGCAGCTCGTCGGCAAACGCCTCGGCGGGTGTGCGGTAGCCGAGCGCTCGCATGGGCCGGTTGTCGGTCTCGTCGACGATCTCCTGGAGCTCCCTCGCCATGCCCGGTTCGATGATCGTGCGTTTGGGCAGGTAACGGCGGATCATGCCGTTCCTGTTCTCGTTGTTGCCCGCTGCCAGCTGGAATAGGGGTCGGCGAAGCACGTGGCCATGCCCGGCTCGTCGCGCAGCCGCGCGTGGCGGGCGAACCCGGTGCCGTTGTCGTGCGTGACGCTGAGCCTGGCGGCCGCCGGCAGCGGGGCGAACATCGCCAGCCGCGCCCCGACGCTCCGCTCGGCGGTCTTGTCGGGGATAACACGGGCCATGAGGAAGCGGGTCCTCCTTTCGGCCTCGGTGTGCAGGTCGCATCCCATGCCGATGACGCTGTCGGCCTCCCAATGGCCGAACCCGCTGCGGTCGTCCGCCTCCGGCGGACGCTCGGCGATGGAGACCCTTCCGGGGATAGGGAACCTCGACACCCGACGGCCCGCATGCTTGCGCCGCCGCCGGTGGCCGCGCGGCAGGCATCGGGCCCGGCGTTCGCGGCGCGGCTTGCTGGAATGGATCCATCGGTAGACGGTCTCCGGGCACACGCGCATGGCATCGTCGCCGGGGAACAGGAGACGCGCAGCCTGCCGCTGACGGGCGGCGGCGACCAGCCGCAGCCCAGCTTCTCCGCCACCCACGCCCACAGCCGGTCATGCGACAGGCGATGCGGCTTGCGCGCTTTGGCGCGCCTCCGGGCGGCCTTGCGCCGGGCCGGCCCGGCGATGTAATAACGGCTCATCCAAGGCCCGGTCTTGAGCCGCCTGGGCCGATAGGGACGGTAGGATTCGCTCTCGTTGGACGGGAACCACGTGTTGCGTTTGATCTCACGGCTGACGGTGGACGGGCTGCGCCCGATCATCGCGCCGATCGCCCGTATGCCGGCCCCGTTGCCGATCTCGATCTGGATGACCTGGCGTTCCTCTTCCGACAGGTGCGAATATACTTCCCCCATAGGTGCAACATCCCTTCCGGACTGGTTTTCTAGACAATCTCCAATCTAACGGGGTGTTGCACTTTCAATTAGACAACGGGGCGTTTGTCAAGCAACCGGTAGGGGAGATACAATTATCTTGTAGCGTTGATCGATTCCAAGGAGGGAATTATGAGCTATATGAAAAAGATTGCTTCAACGCTCGCGGCGGCAGTCGCGTCCGTTGCTTTTGCCCTTGTTCCCAGCGTTGCACTGGCCAACGGCACCGATAGCGTTCCCTATGAGGCGAACGCCACCGTTGTCGTTGCCCCCAACGCTCCTGAAGGGTCAGAGTTGATCTTTGACCTTGAGACGAAGACGTTCACTGACATTGTTCTCCCGAACGGACGCACGCTTAAGCCAAGCCGTGGTTGCACCAACAATACTTCCGCTTGCTGGGCAGGCGGCGGAGCGCTCGGCGACATGGAGTTTACGGGTACTGGCGCGGTTAATGGCAATTGGCCCAGCCGGAGCAGCTTCTACTCCAATAACAAGTCAGCGGACATCGGTTTCACCTGGAAAGGAGAACGGGTGTACGTAAGCCAGATTGCTGCAAACCGCAAATTCACGCCAAACGGTTCTGTCGACGGCTTCTACGTCACCCGTTACTAAAACCTATGGGAGAGCACATCCTTTCCCTACAACACCTTTAGACGGAGGGCCGGTGTCTTCGGGCACCGGCCCTCCGCGTTCCTAGCGGCTATGCCGGTGATGTGGCTGCGGAATCGGTTCGTGTGTTGTCTTTGCTTTTTCGATGTTCTCAGCCAGTCTTTGTTTGATTCGTTCGTTGAAGCGGCTGCGGTTGAGTCTGCGCACGCGATCCTCGTAGGGTTTACGCATGTGGTCGAGCGTGGCCTTGGATGCGTTGGTGCGGAAGGCGTTGGCCTCGGCGTAGGTAGCCGGGATGGTCGTGTTCTCAAGCCACGGCGCCGTTTGCTTCAGAAGCTGGGATTGCTCGGCGGCGGTCCTCTCGGCCGCGTGTCGGAGCCATCCGCGCGTGAACGGGTTCGCGTGCTCGGCCTTTTCGCTGGCCTCGCGCGCCACGTCGATGATCCGTTGCACGTCCCTGACTTCCCGTGGAGGCTCGGTCTTCCACCATTCGGTGAGGTCGGCGAGCTCACGCCTGGCCTCGTCCAGTTCGTCCACCGGTTCCGGCTCGGGACGCCGCGGTTCGCGTCCGATCTCCCGCGGCACGGGATCAGGCTTGGATTCCAAGCTCCTGCCGGACGTGCTCCTGGGGGGGCGTGGGCGCTTCGACCAGTTGCCGGCCACGCGACGCTATGGGCTGGCGATCGAACACAGTGATTCCCGGAACCGGCTCATCGCCGTGTCGAGTTCCTTCCTGGCCTGCTCCTTGAATTGTCCGAGCAGGCCGGTCGGGTCGCCCATCTGTTTGCGGATGGCCGTCAGGTACCGGTTGGCCGTGGCGATGCGCCGGTTGATCGCATTGAGGATGCTGTGCCCACCTCGTTTGGTGATCTCGCGGCTGGCGTGGCCCTCGTGGATGGTGGGGATACGTTCGATGCCCTGCGCCTCAAGGCTGCGGTGGTCGATGCGCACGCCCTCGGGCAGCATGAGGTTGCACTGTTTGGCCCAGTCGGCGCGCAGCCGTTCGAGGAATTCCGTGGAGTCCAAGGGGTTGTTCGACACGTCCACGCGCTTCCAGACCTTACGGTTCTTGGCCCCGGTCTTCTGCTCGCCGGTGGCGGGGTCTATGACCGGTATCCGCTCGCCGTTCTGGTGATATGAACTGATTTTTGTTCCGCATTTCCTCTAACTCGATGGGGGATGATGGAACCATGGCAAAGGGCACTCGATATACGCCGGAGTTCAAGGCGAAGGCGGTCAGGCTGCTGGCGGAATCGCGTTCCTCGTATTCGTCGGAGACGAACGCGATCTCCGCGGTGGCGAAGGATCTGGGGATAGCGCCGGAATCACTGCGGCGTTGGCGCAACCAGTCGGACGCGACGGTCGCGGAGGAGACGAGGCAGTCGGCCGAGGACGCGATGGCGGAGCTGAAGAAGCTGCGGGCCGAGAACGCGCAATTGCGTCGGGCGAACGAGATCTTGACGACGGCGTCGGCTTTTTTCGCGGCCAGGCTCGACCCGGCACGGCGTTGATGGCCGCGTACATCGACGAGCACAGAAGCC